>Ga0255058_10000066_pt1 | contig 58102 bp, 55 predicted proteins | sample Cases_109_9_MG_FD_188637 | JGI IMG/M metagenome (GOLD analysis project Ga0255058, IMG submission 188637) | Seawater microbial communities from Amundsen Gulf, Northwest Territories, Canada - Cases_109_9 | ecosystem: Environmental > Aquatic > Marine > Gulf | place: Canada: Northwest Territories...
CGACGACGGAGGCCGGAAGCCTGTGAGGACCCATTGAGCGATTGCGGGGACGATGCGTTCGTGCGAGTCTAGCAGCATCGGAATTCTGCGAGGGGTTGTTTAGCAGTGTTATTTTGCCGGTTAGACTATAGCTGGACGCGCTCTAAACTAGAATCCGGAGTCTGATTCACAGCTCCGTTTTTTTTCATCTGCGCTTGCGTAACTGAGGGGAAGGTTAATGAACAAAGCAGAGTTGATTGACGCGGTTGCCGACGCCGCCGACATTTCGAAAGCCGCTGCCGCGCGTTCTGTCGACACGGTGCTCGAAGTCATCACCGAGTCCCTGAAGAACGGAAATTCCGTGACCTTGGTCGGATTCGGCACTTTCAGCTCACGCAGGCGCGAGGCCCGGACCGGGCGTAACCCCCGTACCGGTGAGCCGATTCAGATAAAGGCATCGAACCTGGCAGTGTTTAAGGCTGGTAAAGGCCTGAAGGACGCCCTAAACTAATCGGCTTCCTTCGGGTGCTTAGCTCAGCTGGGAGAGCGTCGCCCTTACAAGGCGAAGGTCGGGGGTTCGAACCCCTCAGCACCCACCAGCGAAGTAGTCGGAGTGGTAGTTCAGTTGGTTAGAATACCGGCCTGTCACGCCGGTGGTCGCGGGTTCGAGTCCCGTCCACTCCGCCATCCGATTTGAGACGCGCCCCGTTCGGGCGCGTCTTCGTTTGAAATCCGAAGCCCCGAACTCTGGAGTGGGCCCGACGGTGGCGGAGGGTGTGCGTTTTTCTCGAGGAGTTGAGCCGCCATGCTGATGCAGGGTATTCGCGATCGCGCGACGGGATGGATGGCGTGGGTCATCGTCATTCTCATCAGTATTCCGTTCGCGCTCTGGGGCATAAACGAATATCTGTCGCCCACTTCCAATGTCGCGGTGGCCATCGTCAACGGCACCGATATCAGCATCAACGAGTTTCAGCGCACCTACCAGCGCCGGCGTGCCCAGCTGCAGTCTTTGCTGGGCGGTAGCTTTGACATCAATCAGTTGGACGAGGGCCAGCTCCGCGAAGAGGCTCTCGATCAGCTCATTAACGACGAGGTCATGCTGCAGGGCGCACTCAACGGTGGCATGCGCATCGGCGACCAGCAGCTGGCGCACGCAATCCAGGCCCAGGCTGCTTTTCAGCAGAACGGGATCTTTTCCGAGGATCTCTACCAGCAATGGCTACGCAACCAGGGGTTCTCGCCGGGTGGCTTCGAGAATGATTTGAAGCGCTCGATGCTGGCCGAACAAATTGTCGCCGGCATCGTGACCTCGGCCATCGTCACCGAGCGCGAGCTCGAGAACGCCGTCCGTCTGCAACGTCAGAAACGCGTCGTCGAGACGTTGAAGATACCGGCGGCACGCTTCAGCGACGTCACTGTCGACGACGCGGACATCAGGGCCCACTACGAGTCAAATCAAGCCGACTACGTGTCGCCCGAGCAAGTGAAGCTCAAGTACATCGAGCTATCCCGTGACGCCATCGCCGCCGGGGTCGAGGTGGAAGATGACGAGCTGCGTGCGGTCTATGAGCGGCGCAAGCCGGACTTCCAGACGCCCGAGCAGCGGGACGCGAGCCATATCCTCCTGACCCTCGACGATGGCGCCGATGAGGCCACGGTAGCGGCAGCCCGCGAGCGCCTGGAGGCGCTCAAAAGGCGGATCGAGGGCGGTGCTTCATTCGAGGAGCTTGCGGCTGAGCACTCCGAGGACCCGGGCTCCGCCAGACAGGGCGGAAGCTTAGGCGCCATCGGTCGTGGCGTCATGGATCCGGCCTTCGAAGACGCCGTCTTCGCGCTGGCGCTGGATGAGGTGAGCGACCCGGTACGCTCCGCCTTCGGCTTGCATCTGATCAAAGTCGACGCCATCAACGCGTCGAAGTTGCCGACCTTCGAGGAAGTACGCGACAAGATGCGGGCCGAGTTTCAGAACGAAAAGGCCGAGCAGAAATTCGTCGAGCGGGTGGAAACCATGGTCACGCTGGCCTTCGAGGATCCCAACTCCCTGGAGTCGGTCGCCGACGCCCTGGGGCTCACGCCCAGCGTGAGCGACTGGGTGTCGCCGTTGGCGGCGAGCAACAGCGGTATCGGACGTAACCGGGCAGTGATCGCGGCTGCCTTCAATCCCGATGTGCTGCGGGACGGTTTCAACAGCGAGCCCATCGAGCTCGACCCATCCCGGGTGATCGTGATGCGGGTCGCGGAGCACCGCCCGAGCAGACAGCAACCCCTGGACGAGGTGCAGGAACGCATCCGGCGCACGCTGGCGGTACGCGAAGCGCGAAGACTGGCGGCGGACACTGGCCGCACGCTGCTGGAACGGCTGCAGAGCGGCGAGGACAAGCAAGATGTCGCCGCCCAGGCGCAGCTCGAGTGGTCTGGCGAGTCGGAGCTAGCGCGCGATTCCCGGAATGCCGACGCGAGCGTGGTGAGCACCGCCTTTCGCATGATGCGGCCGGCGTCTGCGCAAACGGTGTTCGACGGCACCGCCGGCGCCGGCGGTGATTTCGTGATCGTCGGCCTGCTGCGGGTAATCGACGGCGCCATCGCCGGCGAAGACAAGGAGCAGCGAGACGGTGCCACGCGCAGCCTCGAAGTGGAAGCGGGGCGCGCCTCCTACGACGCGGTGATGCAGGCTCTGCGCGAGAGCGCCGAGGTGGTGATCATCCGGGAGAACCTTTAAAGGGGAGAATTAAAAGGGGACGCACTTATTTTTCTTTAAAGGGGACGCACTTATTTTCCCCTTATTTTTCCATTGGAAAAATAAGGGGAAAATAAGTGCGTCCCCTTTAAAGAAAAATAAGTGCGTCCCCTTTTAATTCTCCCCTTTAAATTCCCAGGCGGCTGCCGTTGCGGAAGCGCTTTTTCAGGAACTCCATCTGGTCGGCGAGAATGCGCCGGTTGGACAGGAATAGATACTCGGCGCGGTTCGGCTCGAAGGGTACCGCCAGGAGGGTCATGTTTGCCTGCTCGGGGCTGCGCGCGCCTTTGGCGTGATTGCAGGACTTGCACGCCGTCACGACGTTGCGCCAGCTGTCCTTTCCGCCCTCGGACAGCGGCCGGATGTGATCCCTGGTCAGCATGTGCTCCGGCAGTTGCTTGCCGCAGTAGAGGCAAATCTGGCCGTCGCGCAGAAACAGCTCCCGATTCGACAACGGTGGCACCAGATTGCCGGATTTGGCATAGCGCGAGCGCCCCTTGACCGCGATGATCGAGTTGACCGTGATGCTGGAGCGCTTGCCGCTGATCCGGTTGTGGCCGCCGCGGAAGGTGAACGACAGATCGCCGGCGTTCCACGCGATCATGGACTTGAAATCGAGCAACACGGCCTCGCGCCACGGTATCCAGCGTAGTGGTTGACCGGTTATGTCGAGACGAAGTATCAAAGGCGCCATTCTTCGCTCACTTTAGCCGAATCCTGCATCAAAACCGTGTCCAATCCCCGCTTTCGAGCCATCAGCTGGCACTGTATTTTGCATGATTGGCACTGGAAAGCAAAAATCGGGCCGCTCCCGACACCAATCCTTACGATACTTCTGCCACATCCACGCGTAATGGAATCCCATCAGGCTTTCTCGAGACGAAACACAGGGACATACGCGCCGACGTCGAGGCCCCGGAAGTTGCGCTCCTTGGGCAGCGCGATCTCTTCGAGGTCGTTCCACAGATCGCGATCGTCGCGGATCACCACGCCCAGCTGCCGCAGCACCTCGACGATGACCGATGCGCGTATGCGTGACGTCGGATCGCCGTCCTCGATCTTGATGGCGATACCGAGGGCCGTGGGCACCCGCGGACCCGCTGGCAGGGCCGCCGCGTAAAGCCCGGCGGCGCCGGTCTTGGCGAAGATACGACCGCCGAGGGAGCGCATCAGCAGGGTGTCCAGGCGGCCGCTGCCGGCGATCAGCTCCGGGTGTTGCATGCCAGCGGCGCGCAAGCGCGTGAGCTCGGCTTCGATGCTGCGGCCCTCCACCGGTGGCGCGGCGCATGGATCGGCGATGTAAGCGAACAGGTGTGCCAGGGCCTCCAGGGACAGCCAGAAGGTGGGTAGGGAGCAGCCGTCGATGGAATGGGGGAAAGCCATGTCCGCCTGCCCGAGCAGCGTCGCGAGTATGTCGCGGATGCGGATCTGCAGAGAATGATCCAGATCGAGATAGCTCTCCAGCGGCCAGCCGCGCCGGCTGCATACGGCGAGCATATTCGTGTGCTTGCCGCTGCAGTTGCAGTGCAGGGGAGTCGCTTTCTGGTTGGCGCGTACCAGCGCTTCCTTGTCGGCCTTGAGAGCGGGCGCCTGCGCACCACACTGAAGCGCGCTCGCGTCCACATGGAAGTGCGAGAGCAGGGCGGCGATACGTTCGGTATGCATGGATTCGCCGTTGTGGGAAGACATCATGACCGCCAGGTCCGCCGGCGCCAGCGGCGGATCTTCGCCTCGCCCGGTGTCTAATTCGTCCAGCAACAGGGGCAACAGCTGAAAGGGCTTGGCGGTGGAGCGTAGTGCGTACGCCTGTTGGGGGTCGCCCGTGTGCCAGACGAGGCGGCCATGGGAGTCCACGACGGCGACGGCGCCGCGATGGCGGGTCTCTATGCGATCGGGGCCGCCGCGCTGGAACTCCACCAGTACGGGCGCATCGCCTGGCCGGCCACTCATTTATCGTTTTTCTATGGCCGCGGCGTAGTCGGGGGGCATAGCGGTGGTACTGATTCCGGCATCCACGTAGGTCACCTCACCGGTGATCCCCGATGCCAGGTCGGAGCACATGAAGGCAGCCGCGTTGCCGACGTCCTCCAGGGTCACGTTGCGGCGCAACGGCGAGCGACTCTCCGCGTGCTCCAGGAGCAGACGAAAGTCCTGAATGCCGGCGGCGGCCAGGGTCTTGATAGGGCCCGCCGATATGGCGTTGACGCGGATGCCTTCGGCACCGAGGCTGACGGCCATGTAGCGCACATTGGCCTCGAGGCTCGCTTTCGCGAGCCCCATGACGTTGTAGTTCGGCACCGTGCTCTGGGCTCCCAGGTAGCTCAAGGTGAGCAGGGCGCCGTTGCGGCCCTGCATCATGGGCCGAGCGGCCTTGGCCACGGCCGCGAAACTGTACGAGCTGATGTCATGGGCGATGCGGAAGGCATCCCGGGTGACCGCATCCAGGTAATCGCCCTGCAGGGCTTCGCGGGGCGCGAAGGCGACGGCGTGCACGAGTATGTCGAGAGAGTCCCAGCGTTCGCCGAGTTCGTGGAAGGCCGCCTCGATCTGCTCGTCGAACTCCACGTCGCAGGGCAGCGCGATGTCGGAGTCGAGCTGCGCGGCCAGCTTCTCGACGCGGGCTTTCAGTCGCTCGTTTTGATAGGTCAGAGCCACCTCGGCGCCCTGGCGATGCATCGCGAGCGCAATGCCCCAGCCAATGGATCGGTTGCCCGCCACACCGAAAACGAGAGCCCTTTTGCCTTCGAGAAAAGCCATCGCGAATCTCCACCCGGTTTGTCGCTTTGCCAGGCCCGGAGTTTACCGGACACCAGCGGATGGCGTCATGGCCAGAATCCGCCGGCTTGCCGAATTCGCCGCTATCGACCATCCTTTTTCAGATCTGTCATCAAGTATGTGGTTCATGGCCCGTATCCGGAGCATTTTTCTATCGTCGTCGTTGCTGCTCGCAGCCACCAGCTCCTGCAGCTATGGAACGCCGTGGAACAATCCCTACCCGGCGCACAGCAGCCTTGCCAACACCCTCTATGCATCCTTCGCCGAGCGCCCGAAGCATCTGGATCCGGCGCGTTCCTACGCCGCCGACGAGTACCTGTTCATCGCGCAGATTTACGAGCCGCCGCTGCAGTATCACTTCCTCAAGCGACCCTACCAGCTCGTGCCCCTGACGCTCGTGGGGATGCCCCAGGTCACCTGGTGGGATGAACATGGCCAGGTACTGGACCAGAGTGCGGATCCCGCGCGGGTAGCCTTCAGCGATTACGAGTTTCACATCCGAGCCGGCATCGCCTATCAACCCCACCCGGCCCTTGCCCGGGACGCGAGCGGCGCATACCTGTATCACGAGATGGGCTGGGAGACGATCGCAGGGCTCAATCGTCTCAGCGACCTGCCGCGCAATGGCACGCGTGAGTTGCTGGCCGGGGACTACGTCAACGGCATCAAGCGCATCGCCGATCCGGCTGTGCACTCACCCATCGCGGGTGTCATGAAGCAGTACATCGTGGGTCTGGACGCGCTGTCCAGCGAGATCGCACGATTGCGCGCCGGTGAAACCGAAAAATCCATCATCGATCTGCGTCCGCTGCCCCTGGAGGGAGTCACGGTAATCGGTCCGTATCGCTATCGGATCCGTATCAAGGGAGTCTATCCCCAGTTCCTTTTCTGGCAGGCAATGCCCTTTTTTGCGCCCGTGCCCTGGGAGGCCGACCGCTTCTACGGACAGCCCGGGCTCGAGGACAAGAACATCAGTCTCGACTGGTATCCGATCGGCACGGGCCCTTTCTACCTGACACAGAACAACCCGAATCTTCGCATGGTGCTCGAGCGCAATCCCCATTTCCACGCCGAGTTTTACCCGGACACGGGCGAGTCCGATGACGCCCGCAACGGTCTTCTGGATGACGCCGGTGCCGCCCTGCCGTTCATCGACGCGGCGGTCTACAGTCTGGAGAAGGAATCCATTCCGCGCTGGAACAAATTCCTGCAGGGCTACTACGACAGCTCCGGCATCGGTTCCGACAGCTTCGACCAGGCGGTGCAGTTCAACTCTGGCGGTGACGCGGCGCTCACCGACGCCATGCGTGAGCGCGGCATCGCGCTCTCCACCGCCGTTGCCACTACCATGTTCTACATGGGATTCAACATGCTCGACCCGGTCATCGGTGGTCACGGCGAGCGAGCGCGGCTGTTGCGCCAGGCGATCTCCATCGCTGTCGATTTCGAGGAGTTCATTTCCATTTTCTTGAACGGCCGGGGTGTGGCGGCCCAGGGGCCGATTCCGCCGGGGATTTTCGGCCACCTGGAGGGCAGGGCTGGCATGAACCCCTATGTCTATGACTGGGTCGATGGCGCGGCCAGGCGCAAACCCATCGAAGACGCCCGGGCGCTGATGGAGCAGGCGGGTTTTGTGGACGGCCGTGACACCATGAGCGGCAAGCCGCTGGTGCTCTATTTCGAGGCGCTTTCCCGGGGCCCCGACGACAAAGCGCGCCTCAGCTGGATCCGCAAGCAGTTCAAGAAGCTGGATATTCAACTGGTAGTGCGGACCACCGACTACAATCGTTTCCGCGAAAAAATGCTCAAGGGCACCGGGCAGATATACATGTGGGGCTGGAACGCCGATTATCCGGACCCGGAAAATTTTCTGTTTTTGCTCTTCGGCCCGAACTCCAAGGCCGAGGAACAGGGGGAAAATGCCAGCAACTACCAGAGCAAGACATTCGACGCCTTGTTCCGGCGCATGAAAGACATGCGCAACGGCGATGCGCGACTCGCCATCATCGAGGAAATGGTGGCCATCGCCCGCCGTGATGCACCCTGGGCCTGGGGCTTCCATCCGAAAAACTTCGAGCTCCACCATGACTGGCTGTACAACGTGAAGCCCAATCTCATGGCAAACAACACGTTGAAATACCAACGCATCGATGCCGCGCTGCGAAACGAGCAGCGAGCGCGCTGGAATCCACCCGTGATGTGGCCCGTGGCGTGGCTGCTGTTCATCGCGCTGGCGCTGCTTGCGTCAGGCGTCGCCGTTTACCGCCGGCGTGAGCGGGGCACGGCGCTGTGATCGCCTATATCGTCCGCCGCATCCTGTACGCCATTCCGATCCTCCTGGGGGTCAATCTGCTGACCTTCGTGCTTTTCTTCATGGTCAATTCGCCGGACGACATCGCCCGCTCGCAGCTCGGGGACCGGCGGATCACGGAAGATGCCATCGATTCCTGGAAGCGCTCCCACGGCTATCACAAACCGATGTTGTACAACGCAAGCGCCGAAGGCGTAGCCAGACTGACCGACACCATCTTCTTCGACAAATCACTGCGGCTGTTCCTGTTCGAGTTCGGGCGATCCGACAGCGGCCGGGATATCGGCAATGACATCGGTCAGCGCATGTGGCCCAGCCTCGCCATTGCCGTGCCGACCCTCGTCGTCGGGCTGCTGATCAACATCAGCTTCGCCCTGGCGATCGCGCTCTTTCGCGGCACGCGCTTCGACCTCTGGGCGGTCGTCGTGTGTGTGGCGTTGCTGTCGGTGTCATCGCTGTTCTATATCATCGGCGGGCAGTACGTGGTGAGCAAGCTGCTGCATCTGGTTCCCATCTCCGGCTACGACACGGGGCCCGCCGCGTTCAAATTTCTCATTCTGCCGGTGCTGATTGGGGTTGTAGGAGGTATTGGCAGCGGCACCCGTTGGTATCGCACCATCTTTCTCGAGGAAATGGAGAAGGACTACGTGCGCACCGCGCGCGCCAAGGGGCTTGGTGAAGCGTCGGTGATGTTTGCTCACGTGCTAAGGAATGCGCTGGTGCCCATTCTGACCGGCGTGGTGGTAATTCTACCGCTGCTGTTCATGGGCAGCCTGCTGGTGGAATCTTTCTTCGGGATCCCCGGACTCGGCAGCTACACCATCGACGGCATCCAACGCCAGGATTTCGCCATCGTGCGCTCCATGGTGTTTCTCGGTTCCGTCCTCTACGTGCTGGGGCTGGTGCTCACGGACATATCCTATACCTTCGTGGACCCGCGCGTGCGGCTGAGCGGCTGAGGAGCTGAAGAGCCCATGCCGGTACTTCTGTGGACCGATGCCCTGGTTTTTCTCCTGGTGACAGCGGTGGTGGCTTTCGCGCTCTTCGCCCGTCGCCGGGAGCACTTGCGCGCACCCTGGCGCCAGGTGGGGCGAAGCGGCATCGCCATGGCGTCCCTGGTGGTGCTGGGCGTGTATGTGGCCATTGGTTTGATGGATTCCATGCACTTCCGGCCGAGCCTGCCTTCCTCGTCGCAGACGGAGCCCGGGTCGTATTCGACGGAAGTTCTGAGTGTCTTCGACCGGCTAGTTACGCATCTGCGCGATATGGAGGAGAAGACCTACTCCGCGCCTTTCGCCACCCATTTGTTCGTCAAAGAGACCGTCGAGATGCCCAACGGCGGCGCGCAGCGGATCTACCCGCGTCTCGTTCACGGCGGCCGGCATCTCGACAATCCGAGGCGCGATCGCATCCCCGATATCCTCGCCACCAGCTTGCGCGCCGCCATGGCTGGTGTCGCCCTGTGGATTGGCCTGTCGGCGGCTTTTGTCGCGCTGTGGGCCCGTCGCCACGGGCGGCGTTTCGGCGCTGCCGGGGCAGGGATCCTGCGTGGCGCCACGGCCACGCGCTGGCGGCCGATGCTGGTGACGGTGGGGGTGTGCGTCATTCTGATATGTGTCGTCATCGCGCTCAGCTTCGGCTACCACGTTCTGGGCACCGACAAAGTGGGGGAGGACGTCCTCTATCAGACGCTGAAGAGCGTGCGCACGGGACTGGTCATCGGCACCTTGACGACGCTGGTCATGCTGCCCTTCGCGGTTGGGCTTGGCATCATGGCCGGTTACTTCCGTGGCTTCGTCGACGATGTGATCCAATATCTGTACACCACGCTGAACTCCATTCCCAGCGTGCTCTTGATCGCCGCGGCCATCCTGATTCTGCAGGTCTATCTGGACGGTCACGCGGAAGACTTTACCAGCGTGGTGGAGCGTGCCGATCTGCGCCTGCTGTTCCTGTGCCTGATACTCGGCGTTACCAGCTGGACGGGGTTGTGCCGTTACCTGAGGGCCGAGTCGTGGAAGCTGCGGGAGGTGGACTACGTGCAGGCGGCGACCGCGCTGGGTGCTACCCACTTCGCCATACTCGGCAGGCACATCCTGCCCAACGTGATGCATATCGTGCTGATCACGGTGGTTCTGGACTTCAGCGGGCTGGTGCTCGCCGAGGCGGTGCTTTCCTACATCCAGATAGGCGTCGATCCCACCATGCACAGCTGGGGCAACATGATTAACACCGCGCGCCTGGAGATGGCCCGCGAGCCGGTGGTATGGTGGTCGCTGAGCGCGGCTTTTCTGTTCATGTTCACGCTGGTGCTGGCCGCGAACCTGTTTTCGGACACGGTGCGCGACGCCTTGGATCCGCGTTTGAGGTGAGTAGACAGAACGTAGGTTGAAACGGTGGATCAGACATGACGACCGATGCCCTGCTCAGTGTTCGCAATCTGCGCGCCCATCTCGGCGACGATCAGGATCCGGTGCGTGCGGTGGACGGCGTGAGCTTCGACATAAGGCCCGGTGAAACTTTCGGATTACTCGGCGAATCTGGCTGCGGAAAGTCCATGACGGCCTTGTCCCTGCTGCGGCTGTTGCCCAGCAGCGGGCGGGTCGTCGGCGGCGAGGTGCTGTTCCAGGGCCGTGACCTGCTGCGCCTGCCCGAAGCCGCCATGCGCGAAGTGCGCGGTAGCGGTATCGGCATGGTCTTTCAGGAGCCCATGACGTCCTTGAACCCGGTCATGAGTGTCGGCGATCAGATCGCCGAGGCGCTGGTGCGTCACACGAAGTCCCCAGGCGTCAGCGTCCGCAAGCGGGTCAGGGAGCTGCTCGAGGCGGTGCGCATACCCGATGCGGCGCAGCGCGTGCACGAGTATCCCCATCAGCTCTCCGGGGGCATGAAGCAACGCGTCGTGATCGCCATCGCATTGGCGGGCGACCCGGTATTGCTGGTTGCCGACGAGCCGACCACGGCGCTGGATGTCACGATCCAGGCCCAGGTGCTGGATCTTTTGCGCACTCTGCAACAGGAACGGAATATGTCGGTTCTGCTGATCACCCACGATCTTGGCGTGGTGGCAGAGACCGCGGACCGGGTCGCCGTCATGTACGCTGGTCAGATCGTCGAGCAGGCGACACGGGAAGCGTTCTTCGCCGCGCCGCGGCATCCCTACAGCCGCAAGCTCTTTGATTCTCTGCCCAGCATGGAAAAACGCCGCGAGAACCTGCACGTGATCCGGGGCTACGTACCATCATTGCAGGCGAAATTCACCGGCTGCCGGTTCGCGCCCCGTTGCGAGGTGGCCCTGGAGGTGTGTTACGACCAAGTACCTCAGTGGCACGGGTCGCGCGGCGCTGGTGCGTTGTGTCATCTGTGGTCGAATCCGACCGAGCGCAGCCGGGAAGACGCGGCTGGCACGCAGACACCGGTCACGGGTGCGCGACCACAAGCCGATGATTCGTCGAGCGCCGGTGCTGCACTGCTCGAGGCGCGCGATCTGGCGATCCATTACCCCATCCACAAAGGCTTGTTCAAGCGCACTGTAGGCTATGTGCGCGCCGTGGACGGCGTGGGGCTCTCGATCCCCAAGGGGCGCACTGTCGCCCTGGTGGGGGAGTCAGGCTGCGGCAAGACCACCGTCGGCAAAGGCATCCTGCAACTGCTGCGGATCACCGGTGGACAGGTTCTCTTCGAAGGCCAGGAACTCACCACCCTCAAGCGCGCACAGATGCGCCGCCGGCGCTCGGAAATGCAGATCATCTTTCAGGATCCGGTTTCGTCGATGAATCCGCGCATGCTGGTGGGCGACATCATCGCCGAGGGTCTGATGGCATGCGCGATCGGCGGCGGGCGACAAGATCACGGCCGCCGGGTAGCGACCCTGCTCGAGCAGGTCGGCATGCCCGTGGAGAGTGCCGATCGCTATCCCCACGAATTCTCCGGGGGGCAGCGTCAGCGCATCTGTATCGCCCGGGCGCTGGCCGTGAAGCCCAAGCTCATCGTCTGCGACGAGCCCACCAGCGCCCTCGACGTATCGGTGCAGGCGCAGATTCTGAATCTGTTGAAACGCCTGCAGGGCGAGTTGCAGCTATCGTATCTTTTCATCACCCATGATGTGTCGGTGGTTTCCTACATCGCGGACGAAGTCGCTGTCATGTACCTGGGGCGCATCGTTGAGCACGGCGACGTCGAGACCATACTCCGACGCCCGTCGCACCCCTACACGGAAGCACTGATGTCGGCGGTTCCACGGGTCGAGGATGGTGGCGGCAACGGCAGTGGACGCAAGGTGATTCGTGTCGAGGGTGATCTGCCGTCGCCGGCCAGCCCTCCGGCCGGTTGCCACTTTCACCCGAGGTGCCCGCGGGCTTTACCGGTGTGCCTGGAGAGCTATCCGGCTAGGAGGGAGCTGGGAAATGGTCATTCGACGCGTTGTCATCTCTACGAATAGTGCAGGCTAGCTTTGCTTGATCCACTGTCCGAAGGTGCACTCGTACTGGCTACCCTGGCTCTCGACGAACTGGCCTTCCTTGAACTCCTGATCGTTCCAGTAGCAAACCTTGCTGGCCTGATCGAGCATCACGGTGGACTCTTCTTCGATGGGTCCAGCCACGGGAGAGTTCTTCTTGCTGTGGTCCATCGCCTCAACAGAAACTTTTTCTGACATGCTCACTCTCCGTCTCTAAGGTGATCGCTGGAGCCTACTGAAATGTGTGGGGAGGTGCTGGGGGGTTGCGGGTGGACGCGCCCAAGCCTTTGCATCGCTAATGCCTCAGCCCCAGTCTAGCACACGCTCAGGCGACGTAGCGGGCAAGCTCTTCGCTGGTGGTAGTCAGTCGCTCGATGAGCGTGCGCAGGAAAATCTGATTGAAACGAAGCTGCGTTGCAGTGGAGGCGTTCTCCATGAGCGCGGCGTCGACGCGCAGGAGCTCGACGTCATCGATGGCGACGATGGAGGCGCTGCGCTGAGTCTTGGTAACGTAGCTCATCTCGCCAAAACAATCGCCTTTGGTCAACGTGCTGATCTGCTTGGCGGCCTTCACGACGGCGACGTCACCGGAGACGATAATAAAAAACGAGTGCTCCAAGCTGCCCTCGTCGACGATGCTGTCCAGGGTTTGAAACTGCTTCCACTCGGCCGCCTCGATGACCTCGGCAACCTCGTGATCGGTGAACTCGTTGAAGAACGGCAGCTCGCGCACGGTGTTGAATTTGTCTTCTGCGGGCGGCGGACTCGCGGGCTCGTCCAGATGCGAGAATACGCTCGCCAGGTCGGCAGCCATCTCCTGCCCTGACTGGTAGCGCGCATCCAGCTGCTTGGACATTGCTTTCGCGACGATCTGCGCTAGCTGTTCCGGCGCTTCCGGGCGCAAATCGCCCACCGGTGTCGGATCTTCGTGCAGGATCTGATTGATCAGCTTCGATAGGCCGTTGGCGGCGAAAGGTGCCGTCCCGGTGAGTAGCTCGTAAGCGACGACACCGAGAGAGTAGATATCGGTCTGCCCCGTGACGTCCTCTTCCCTGGCCTGTTCCGGCGACATGTAACGTGGTGAGCCCAACAGGCCCATCACCTGGGTTTGATCACTGGAGGAAAATTGCGCGATGCCGAAGTCGCAGATTTTCACGCGCCCGTCGGCGGTGAGCAGGATGTTGGTAGCCTTGATGTCTCTGTGAATGACGCCGCGGCGGTTCGCGTAGTCGAGGGCCTTGGCGCACTGAAAGAGGATCTCGACGGTGCGCTCTATGGACAGCAGGTTTTCCTTGTCGATGTATCTCTTGAGGGTGTCGCCGCCGTCTACGAACTCCAGCACGATGTAGGGCTGGCCGGCGTCCTCGCCGGCATCGAGCACACTGAGGATGTTCGGGTGATCCAGGGATCCGGTGGTATGCGCTTCGTTAAAGAACAGCTTCTTCGCCAGGCGGCTCGACTGGGACTGATTTTCATCCACGATGGAGCAGACTTTGATGGCCACCTGGCAGTCGGCAAAGGGGTCGTGCCCGGCGTAGACGATGCCCATGCTGCCGCGCCCAACGCAGCTGATGACGTCGTATTTGCCAATCTTTTCAGGAACTTTCATCGCGTCACGTCATACGGAAGGAATTGGAAGTATGGCCGCGAAGCGGGCCTGTTTCTGTGACCGCGGCCCCAACGTCATGGGCTCCGAGGCGTCGCCAGGCGTCGGTGGTGCTCAGGCCGGTATCCGATCAGGGATCAAGAAAACAGCGTAGCCGGCTGAATTATAGGGGAAAATGCCGGGAAACTGAGAAATCCCCTCAAATGCTGCCGAGATCTCCGCTGGCGCCGCTGGTGGCCGCCGGTGGTTCGGCGGCGGGTACCCGGGCGGGTGCCAGCGTCAACGTCTGGCCTGGCTGAAGGAGCGCGTCCCCATCGATGCGATTCCACTCGGCCAGGTTTCTGGCCGACAGCCGATAGCGCCGGGCGATGGTCGACAGATTGTCACCGCGCCGGACCACGTGCACCGAGGCGCCCGCGGGAATGCCCGCGCCTTCCAGCGTGGTGACCTTGGTGGTCTTGGGCCTGGCGGCGTTGGCGGGAGCCGTGCCGCGCCAGATCACCAGGCGTTTGCCCGGACGCAGCACGCTGCGCTTGGACAAGCCGTTCCAGCGCGCGAGCTTGTTCACCGACACGCCGAAACGCCGCGAGATGACCCATAAGCTGTCGCCGCGACGCACCCGGTAGATGATCTTGTTGCCGCTGCCGGGGATCTGCCGGCGCATGCCGCGGCGCATATCGGCGCTCAAACGGTAGTCGGCGAGGGATCGGGAGGCCATCGGTACCATGAGGCTGCGTCCCTTGCGGATGGTGGTTCCACGCAGATTGTTGGCCTGCTTCAGCGCCGAGACGCTGGTACGGTACCTGTGGGCGATGGTGCCCAGCGTGTCGCCACTCTTGATAACGTGACGATGCCAGCGAATGCGCTGATCGGCGGGCAGCTCGGCGAGCCGTTGCTCGAAATCCGGGACCGAGCTCACCGGCAGCAGAAGTCTATGCGGGCCATCCGGGTCCGTCGCCCAACGACTGAATCCCGGGTTCAACAGATACAGCTCCTCCAGTGAGACTTCGGCCATTTCCGCGGCCAGCGCCAGATCGATCTGACCGTCGAGCTGGGTCGCCGCGAAGTAGGGGTCGTCGGGGATCGGTTTGAGCGTCAGGCCGTAGTTACCAGGATCGGCCACGATGGCGCTGACGGCGAGCAGGCGTGGCACGTAGCTGCGGGTTTCCCGCGGCAGCCCCAGGGACCAGAAATCGATGGGCTTGCCAGCGCGGCGGTTGCGCCGGATGGCCTTGCGCACGTTGCCTTCGCCGGAATTGTAGGCAGCGAGCGCGAGCAGCCAGTCACCGGAAAACTCGGCGTGCAGCTTTTCCAGGTAATCGAGGGCTGCACGGGTGGATTCGACCACGTCGCGGCGGCCGTCGTACCACCAGCTGTATCGCAGGCCGTAGTGGCGCCCCGTGGATGGTATGAACTGCCATATTCCGGACGCCCGCGCCGGGGAATAGGCGAAGGGCTGGTAAGCGCTCTCCACCACCGGCAGCATGGCGAGCTCCCCCGGCAGGTCGCGGCGCTCCACCTCGGTGACGATGTGATGCAGATAACGGCGCGCGCGATCGGAGACCCGATCCATGTATTGCTGGTTGCGTTGATACCACTCTGTCTCGCGGGTGAGACGCGGGCGGTCTTCCAGATTGAGAACGAAGCGTGTCCGGGCCCGATGCCACAGATCGGCTTTCTCCGGCGGCGCAACGTCGAGGGAGCGCGCAAAAGGCGCCGACGGATGGCCGTTGTAGACGGGCACGGAGGCGTCCACCACCGCATCCCCGGGATCGTGGTAGAGGGCGTCGTAGTCGTTGCCCGGCGCCAGCAGCGAGCCTGCGACTTGCGCCTGTCCGGCGTCCCCGGGCAACGGCCCGCCGGTAGAGCAGGCACCCAGTGCCAGCGCGCAACCGGCCAGCATCGCGGCGAGCGCGGGGCAACGGGTGTCAGTTCTGGAAAGGGATGCGGCCTCGGGGGCCCCGCTTGCTGTCATTCTTGTAGGGAATTCCCAATGGAACCACCGGCGTCGACCGGCGTAATCCTAGAAGCGGGAGAGGAACCGGTCAAGGGCGCAGTTTGCGTTTCGAGACCCGGTTCCGCCTTCGGCGGTGCGCAGGCTCCGCCGGAGCAGGCAGCGCTTGTCTAAGCCGCCCGAATTGAGAAATACTACGGCCGATGGATGCCAGTGAATTTTCCGAAGCCATCGATCGCCAGGCTTTACACGCTTGGTTCTCCGGTGTTCCGGGCCGCGAAATCGCGAGAGCGCAGATCGCGCAGCTGGATCGAGCGCTGCCCAACCTGTTCGGATATCAGCTGTTGCAAGTGGGTCGCCTCGCCGATCTGGATCTGCTTTCCAAGAGTCGCATTCTCTACCGCAACATTGTCGAGATCGATGGGCAGCAGCTGGGCCATCACTACCCGGTGGTGCAGGGCAGCGCGACCGCTTTGCCGGTAGAGTCCGACAGTGTCGATGTCGTGGTGCTGCCACACATCCTCGAGTTTGAGGTGCAGCCCCACGAAGCGTTGCGCGAGTCCGCGCGCGTGATCGTGCGCGACGGACACCTGCTGATCTGCGGATTCAATCCTTGGAGCATGCTCGGTTGCTGGCGGTATATGAAAAGGCGCCAGCAGCCGGTGCCGTGGGGCGGGCGGTTCCTGGCGCTTGCGCGTCTGCGCGACTGGCTTGCGCTGCTGGGATTCGACGTGCTCAGTCAGGACGCCTGCTTCTTCAAACCGCCTTTCAGCAACGAACGCGTGCTGAAGCGGCTGGATTTTCTCGATCGCGTCGGCAGCCGCTTACCCGCCTGTTTCTCCGGCGCTTATCTCCTGCTTGCACGCAAACGCGTCGCCACGCTGACACCTGTGCGCTCGCGCTGGCGGCCCCGGCGGCGCCTCGTGTCCGTGGGACTGGTTGGACCGTCGGCCCGGGTTGTTGACGGATTGGTCGAGCATGAGTGAGATCGTCGAGATTCACACCGACGGGGCTTGTCGCGGAAACCCCGGGCCCGGTGGTTGGGCTGCGATTCTGAATTTCGACGGCCACGAGAAGTGTCTCAGCGGCGCCGAGGTGGATACAACCAATAACCGCATGGAGCTGCTGGCGGCAATTCACGGCCTGGAAGCGCTGAAACGTCGTTGCAGGGTACGCCTCGTGACCGACTCCCAGTACGTGCGCAACGGCATCACCCAGTGGATGGCCAGCTGGAAACGCAATAACTGGCGCACCGCCAGCCGCTCGCCGGTGAAGAATGCCGATCTCTGGAAGCGTCTGGATGCGGCCGATGCGCGGCACGACGTCGACTGGGTATGGGTGAAGGGTCACAGCGGCCACCCCGAGAACGAGCGTGTCGACGCCCTCGCACGCGATGCCATCGACGAGCTGCTTGGCTAGGAACAGAGCGCATGCGACAGATCGTTCTCGACACCGAGACCACCGGACTCGAGCCGGAGCAGGGTCATCGCATCATCGAAATCGGTTGTGTCGAGCTGATCAATCGGCGACTGAGTGGTCGGCATTTCCATCAGTACGTGCGCCCGGACCGGCAAAGCGATCCGGCGGCTTTTGCGGTGCACGGTATAAGCGACGAGGTCCTGGCGGACAAGCCGCCGTTCTCCGAGATTGCCGAGGAGTTTCTGGCCTTCATCGACGGGGCCGAGCTCATTATTCACAACGCCCCCTTCGATGTCGGCTTTCTCGATCACGAGATCGGCAGGCTGGGCGACGAACAGCGCCCCATCGATACCTACTGCCGGGTGTTGGATACTCTGGCGCTGGCGCGGGAGCTCCACCCGGGTCAACGCAACAGTCTGGATGCCCTTTGCAGGCGCTATGCAGTGGACAATTCCGCGCGCGAGCTGCACGGGGCGCTACTCGACGCAGAGATTCTCGCCGAGGTGTATCTCGCCATGACCGGCGGACAGGCGACTCTCGACCTGTCGGCGGCAACCCCGGCGGCCAGCAATCCGGCGCAAGATGCAAGCGGTGAGATGGCCCCCCGAGGTCCGTTGCGCGTCATCCGCGCCAGCGAACAGGAACTCGACGCCCATCGCGAGCGTCTGCGCACCATCGACGAATCCAGCGACGGCGGTTGCATCTGGCGACAATTGGAAAGCGACTGAGGTGTCGGCGCGTAGATTTCGCTGAAAAACCGAGTAATATACTGCGACTTTAACCGGACAGGAGAGGGAAAATGAATCCGTTGGACAGTATCTGGGGCACCATCATCAGCGGTTTCGTGATAGCGGTGATTCTGGCGCTGATTTTCTAGAGCGCCGGATCGGCAATCAAGACCGGTAGTCGCACTTTCGATTGGGGGTAACGATGGAATTTATCTTGAGCATCGAACGCTGGATTCACTTTCTGGCGGGCATCACGTGGATCGGGCTACTCTATTATTTCAACTTCGTGCAGGTGCCGGCGATGGCGGCAGCCACGGCCGACAAGGACGGACCGGGACCCGCCGCCATCGGCAAGTACGTGGCGCCCCGGGCGCTGCTCTGGTTCCGCTGGTCGGCGCTGGTCACCTGGCTTTCCGGGGCCTCGTATCTGGAGGCCGCACCGCAATTCAGTTTTGTCGACGCATTCCTGCTCCAGGGCGGCAGCCAGATTATCGGTGTCGGCGCCTGGTTGGGCACCATCATGCTGTTCAATGTATGGGTGCTGATCTGGCCCAATCAGAAGAAGATCCTCGGCATGGTGGAGGCGACCGACGAGGAAAAGAACAAGGCAAAGCGTATCGCGTTGCTGGCGTCGCGCAGCAATACCGCGCTGTCGATTCCCATGTTGTTGTTCATGGGTTCGTCTGCACACGGATTGCCGTTCTAGGGTCTGGCCGTATGGTGAACCGGGAACCCGGCCTGGCGGCCGGGTTTTCGCGTTTTGTCAGCGGGCGATTATTATTCGCCTCGTAAGTCATTGGTTGAATCGTATTCCGGCAAATACTTATGACCACGCCGATCATGCCCACCTATGCACGCCTGTCCGTGGGCTTCAGCCGCGGCGACGGCCCCTGGCTGCTCGACGACCAGGGCGAGCGCTATCTGGACGCGCTGTCCGGCATTGCCGTATGCGGCCTCGGGCACGCCCATCCCGCCGTCACCAAGGCCATCGCGGAGCAGGCGGGCCGCCTCATACACACCTCGAACCTCTACGCAATCGCCAACCAGCAACGTCTTGCGGAAGCGCTGGTGGAGCTCTCGGGCATGGACAGCGTGTTCTTCGGCAATTCCGGCGCCGAGGCGAACGAGGCGGCGATCAAGATTGCGCGCGCCTGTGGTCACGCGCGTGGCGTCGACGCGCCCAGGATCGCGGTCGCCGAGGGCAGCTTCCACGGCCGCACGCTGGCGACGCTGAGCGCCACCGGCAACCCAAAAGTGCACGCGGGATTCGAGCCGCTGGTGCAGGGTTTCGTGCGTTTTCCCTATGACGACGTCGAAGCCCTGACGGAAATTGCCGCAAGCGACCCGGAAGTGGTCGCGGTGCTGGTCGAACCGGTGCTCGGCGAAGGCGGCGTGGTCGTGCCGCAGGATGATTATCTCGCCAGGCTGCGTGCGCTCTGTGACCGGCACGGCTGGCTGCTGATGCTGGACGAGATCCAGACCGGCATGGGCCGCACCGGACGCTGGTTCGCTCATCAGCACGGCGAAGCGCTTCCGGATGTCATGACCATCGCCAAGGCGCTCGGTAACGGCGTGCCCATAGGCGCGTGTCTCGCGCGGGGGCGGGCAGCCGAGGCGCTCGCGCCCGGCATGCATGGATCCACCTTCGGCGGCAACCCGCTCGCCTGCAGCGCGGCGCTGGCGGTCTTGGACACGATGCGCGAAGAGGGACTCGTCGAGCGGGCGCGTGACAAGGGCGAACGACTTCGCGAGGGGCTCGGCGAAGCGCTACGCGGGCTCAATTGCGTTCGCGAAGTGCGCGGTAAAGGACTCATGATCGGCATCGAGCTGGATCGTCCCTGCACCGAGCTGGTTGGCCGCGCGCTGGCCAGGCGCTTGCTCATCAACGTGACGGCGGATCGGGTGATCCGGCTGTTGCCGCCGCTCATCATCGACGACCGGGAGATCGACACCATCGTCACGACCTTGTGCGAACTGATCTCCGATTGGAACGCTGGAGCTTGATGGCATGACGGCCGATGGACCCCGACACTACCTCTCGGTCTCCGATTTGAGCCGCGAGGAGCTGCGCAATATCTTGACGCGTGCCGACGAGATCAAGCGCCTTCTGCGCGCGAGGGATCGGCCCGCGCTGTTCCATGGCCTGGTGCTCGCCATGGTGTTCGAGAAGTCGTCGACCCGCACGCGGGTGTCCTTCGAGTCGGGCATGGCGAAGCTCGGCGGCCACGCGATTTTCCTGTCGCCCAGGGATACTCATCTCGGTCGCGGCGAACCGGTGGAGGATACTGCACGCATCGTCTCACGCATGGCCGACGCCATCGTCGTTCGCACCTTCGAGCACGAGCGAATAGAGAAGTTTGCGGCACACTCACTGGTCCCGGTCATCAACGCGCTCACCGACTACCAGCACCCCTGTCAGCTTCTTGCCGATATTCAGACTTATGTGGAGCATCGTGGCGAAATTGCCGGGCGCACGGTGCTGTGGGTGGGCGATGGCAACAATATGTGCAATTCATTCATCGAGGCGGCCGAGCGCTTCGACTTCACGCTGCGTGTTGCCGGGCCGCCCGGGTACGAGCCCGATGGGCAGCTGATCGCTGCGAGTGGCGCGCGGGTCGAGTTGTTTCACGACGCGATGGTCGCGGCCCAGGATGCCGATCTGATCGTTACCGACGTGTGGGCGAGCATGGGCCAGGAGCAAGAGCAGGCGCGGCGGCTGGCGGATTTCTCGGGTTTCCAGGTGGACAAGCGATTGGTGTCCGCCGCTGGCCCCGATGTCCTGGTGATGCACTGTCTGCCGGCGCACCGGGGTGAGGAGATTTCCGCCGAGGTGCTGGAGGGGCCGAACAGCGTCGTCTGGGATGAAGCGGAGAACCGACTGCACGCGCAGATGGCATTGGTGGAGTTTCTTCTCGCACGCTGATCGTATTTAATGGGCCCAGCCACTGTCGAATGAGCGGATTGCTCGAAGTCAAAGACGTTTCGGCGGGCTACCGTGGCAAGCCCGTGCTGGAGGCGATCTCCTTTCATGTGCGGTCCGGCGGCATCGCCTGCCTGCTGGGTCCGAGCGGCTGCGGCAAGACGACATTGTTGCGCACCGTGGCCGGTTTCGAGCCGGTCCTGGCCGGTGACATATCCGTAGGCGGGCGCTGTATGTCCCGTGTGGGCGCCACGCTCCCCCCGGAGCAGCGCGGCATCGGAATGGTGTTTCAGGACAACGCGCTGTTCCCGCACCTCAGCGTGGAGGGCAACATCGCTTTCGGCCTGCGCGGCAGGAGCGACGCCGAGCGCAACGCGCTAGTGGCGGAGCTTCTGGAGGTCGTCGGCCTCGACGATGTGGGCGCGCGCTTCATGCACGAGCTTTCCGGCGGCCAGCAGCAGCGTGTCGCGCTTGCCAGGGCGCTGGCACCGAGCCCTCGAGTGGTGCTGCTGGACGAACCTTTCACCAGCCTCGATGCGGGTTTGCGCGAGCGCATCGGGCAGGAGGTATGCAGAATTCTCAGCGAGCGCGAGGTGACCGCCTTGCTCGTCACCCACGATCAGGATCAAGCCTTTGCGCTCGCCGATCAGATTGGGGTCATCAACAACGGCCACCTGCTGCAATGGGACACGGCATACAACCTGTATCACGAGCCGGCGGATCGCTTCATAGCCGATTTCATCGGCCAGGGCGTATTCTTGCGCGGAACCCTTCGTAGCGCCGACTCGGTGGACACGGAGCTGGGTGTTATCCGCGGTAATCGTGCCTACGGCTGGAGCATAGGATCGAAGGTCGACGTGTTGCTGCGCCCGGACGACATACTCCCGGATCCAGACAGCAATATGCACGGGACTGTGGTCGCAAGAGCATTCAAAGGTGCGGAGATACTGTACTCCCTGCATCTCGAAACAGGCGCTACGGTGTTGTCGCTGTTTCCCAGTCATCTGGATCACCCGGAAGGTGCGCGCGTTGGTATTCGCGTGGCTGCCGATCATCTGGTGGCATTTCCTGCTCGCTGATCCGATGAGGATTCTGTTGAGCAACGACGATGGCTACCAGGCGCGCGGCATTCGTTGCCTGGCAGCTGCACTCGTGGCGCACGGAAAAGTCGACGTGATTGCTCCTGAGCGCGACCATAGCGGCGCGAGCAACTCATTGACCCTGAATCGGCCACTGCGGCCGAGAATCGCTGAGAATGGGTTTGTATACGTAGACGGTACACCGACGGACTGCGTGCACCTGGCAATTACCGGATTGCTCGAGAAGGAACCCGATATCGTCGTTTCCGGCATCAACGCGGGGGCCAATCTCGGTGATGACGTCATATACTCGGGAACCGTCGCGGCGGCGATGGAAGGCCGGTTTCTCGGTTTGCCTGCTATCGCCGTATCACTGGTGGGCGATGGCTCGAACCACTACGAGACCGCGGCGCGGGTGGTGACGGCGTTACTGGAGGAAATGGTGTCGAGTCCGATGCCGGCCGATACGATTCTCAACATTAACGTACCGGACGTTCCCCTATCGCGCCTCGAAGGCCTGGAGGTCACGCGCCTCGGTCAGCGCCACAAGGCCGAACCGGTCATACGAAGCGTCGATCCCCGTGGCGAGTCCATCTACTGGGTTGGTTCGCCGGGCGCTGAGCAGGATGCCGGCCCGGGTACCGATTTCCACGCCGTGCACGCAGGCTTTGCCTCGATCACGCCCATGCAGGTGGATCTCACCCGCTACCAGTCGCTGACCCAAACCGCGCAATGGGTAGCGGGAATCAGACTATGATGAATCAGCGATTCCCGGGTATCGGCATGACCTCGGCGCGCACCCACGACCGGCTCATCGACCGATTGCGTGAGGAAGGCATAGGCGACGAGCAGGTGCTTGCCGCCATGCGCGCCGTTCCGCGGCATATCTTCATCGACGAGGCTCTCGCCAGCCGCGCATACGAGGATACTGCGTTGCCGATCGGCGCGGGACAAACCATCTCGCAGCCCTACATTGTCGCGCGAATGACCCAGGCGCTGGTGCACGGAAAGCGTTTGTCGAAGGTGCTGGAAATCGGGTCGGGATGCGGGTACCAGACCGCGGTGCTCGCGCATCTGGTCGAGCGCGTGTACAGCGTCGAGCGCATCGCATCGCTGGTCGCGCCGGCACGCGAGCGCTTGCATGCTCTGGGTGTGAGCAACCTTCGCATGCGTCATGGCGACGGACTCGACGGTTGGTCCGCTCACGCGCCCTATGACGGTATTCTGGTGGCGGCAGCGCCAGGTTACGTGCCGCAGGCACTGGTGGAGCAGCTGGACGTGGGTGGCCGTCTGGTGATTCCGGTCGGCGCCCAGGGTGGCCAGCGTTTGCTGTTACTCGCGCGCACCGAGATCGGCGTGGAAGAGGAAATGCTCGAACGGGTCAGCTTCGTCCCGCTGATCCCGGGAACCGAGTAGCCTGGGTGCGCTGGAGGCCGCGAGTCAACTCGAGTCTGGCGTTTGCGCTGGTCCTGGCCTTACTGACGGGCTGTAGCTATGGTGGCATTGCGCCGGTGGAAAGCGCCTCGGCCACGCCGGCGCCGAGGTCGACGTCGAGTGCAAGACCCGCCGCCTACGTCGTGAAACGCGGTGACACGCTTTATTCTATCGCTTGGCGCTACCGATTTGACTATCGGAGGCTCGCGTCATGGAATGCGATTCGCGAGCCTTACACCATCTATCCGGGTCAGAAGCTGCGGCTTTCGCAGCCGCCGAGAACGGCTGCCACGCGGACCACACAAGCCTCGTCGAGTACCTCTAGTCCCGCAAGGAAACCCCTGCCGCCACCTTCGAGCGGCAAGAGTAACAGCACTCAGGCGTCCGGAAGGTCTGCAAAATCCACCTCGAAAACATCCAACAGCAAGAAAACCGCTTCCGCCGGCGGCCTAAAGAAACGCGATAAAGAGGCCGTAAAGGGAGGGAACGCGCCAGTGAAACGCTGGTATTGGCCGGCGAAGGGGAAAGTCGTCACGCCGTTTTCCCGATCAGGTGGAAAGGGGATCGACATCGCAGGTAAGTTCGGCCAATCGGTTGTGGCTGCTTCGAACGGGCAAGTGGTGTACAGCGGAAGTGGACTAATCGGGTACGGCCAGCTTATTATCGTGAAACATAACAAACGTTACTTAAGTGCGTATGCTCACAACAATAAAATTCTCGTCAAGGAGGGTGACACCGTAAAGGGTGGCCAACGCATCGCGGAGATGGGGCGTAGTGGAACAAATAGGGCCATGTTGCACTTCGAAATCCGGAGGGATGGCAAGCCAATTGACCCAATACGCTATCTACCAAAGTAGATCGTCAAAGGAGATTGTATGGGCAGCAATCGCGAGGTGATTGAAAATCCGCCTGAGATGGGTTCCGCAAGTGATATCGATGCGCAAGCGGAAGGCCAGATGGAGGACACCGACGACGTGCTTGTAAGTGATGACCCCAAAACCGAGGATGGCGCGCAGGACGACGAAGCGGCGCTGGAAGCAGAAAAGAAAAATGCCAAAGGGCGGGCGCGGGGGCGCGCCGGAAGCCGGGCCAGCGGCCGCGGAGCGGCCGACCGTGATATGGACGCTACCCGATTGTATTTGAGTGAAATCGGGTTCTCTCCGCTGTTAACCGCCGAGGAAGAGGTTTACTTCGCGCGGTTATCCCAGAAGGGTGAGGAAAAAGCGCGCCAGCGCATGATTGAGAGCAATCTGCGTCTGGTGGTGAAAATTGCTCGCCGCTACATGAACCGGGGGCTGGCACTTCTTGACCTCATCGAAGAGGGCAATCTAGGCCTCATCCGGGCAGTGGAGAAGTTCGATCCGGAACGCGGATTTCGCTTCTCGACTTACGCTACCTGGTGGATTCGACAGACCATCGAGCGGGCGCTTATGAATCAGACCCGTACGATCCGCCTGCCGATTCACGTGGTCAAGGAGATCAATGTGTATCTGCGGGCAGCCCGGCGTCTGGCCCAATCGCTGGACCGTGAGCCGAGTCCTGAGGACGTTGCCGAGATGCTGGACAAGCCCATCGGCGAGGTAAAACGCATGCTCGGCCTCAACGAGCGTGTCACCTCCGTGGATGTGCCGCGTACGCCGGACACGGAGAAATCTCTGCTCGACTCGATTCCCGACGAACAGAACAGCGATCCTTCCGTTTTGCTGCAGGACAAGGATGTGCAGGCGCACATCGATCTGTGGCTGTGCAAGCTCAACGACAAGCAGCGGGCCGTGGTGGAACGCCGGTTCGGTCTGCACGGCCGCGAGATCGCTACCCTGGAAGAGGTGGGCAACGAGCTGGGCGTCACTCGAGAGCGTGTGCGGCAGATTCAGATCGAGGCATTACGGCGGCTGCGGGAGATCCTCGAGCGGGAAGGATTCTCCGTCGATACGGTCTTCGAGTAAGTGTTCGAGCGTGCCGCCGGAGAGTTCCGGCGGCCGCCGCCTTACTCAATGTACGAACAGGCCGGCCACCACCGAGCGGCCCTCGGCGACGAGAATGTTGTAAGTGCGGCAGGCCGCCGCTGTCGTCATTACTTCGATGCCGATGCCCTGGCCCAACAGGGGCGCGAGCAACGAAGACGGTGGGAAGCGCTGTTCGACTCCGGTACCGAGCAGCACGACGCCGGGTGAGAGTCGCGCCACGGCTTCAAATGCCGCCTCGTTCAGCTCGTCCACGTGTTGTGGGCTCCAGTCGGTTATGAGCGTCTCGGGCGTGACGATGAAGCTGCGCGTGAGCGACTCTCCGTTAACCGCGACATAGCCCGCTCCGTACCCGGTTATGCGGTACGCCCCGGCCGTATTGTCCAGATGCATTTTCATGCGGCGAGAGTTCCCGAGGACGTCCTGGTTGCCCTCCATCCTGCAGCCGAGGGTGCTGTTCACGCAAGCCGGGGTGTTTCCAGTGGCCGGCGGTAGTAGCATTCCTCTGGCCGGGGGCACAACAGCTCCGCGATCACGTCGCCACGGAGGTAGCCATGCGTTTGATTCTTTTGGGCGGGCCGGGTGCCGGGAAGGGGACTCAGGCGGCATTCATCACGGAGCATTTTTCGATTCCGCAGATTTCGACCGGCGATATGTTGCGGGCCGCCGTCAAGGCCGGCACCGCTCTCGGTCGTGAGGCCAAGGCTGTCATGGACACCGGTGGACTCGTCTCCGACGACCTCATCCTCGGCCTCGTCAAAGAACGCATCGCCGAGCCCGATTGCGCCAATGGTTTTCTGTTCGACGGTTTTCCGAGAACGATTGCCCAGGCGGAAGCCCTGAAAGAGCAGGACGTTGGCATCGACTACGTGGTTGAAATCGCCGTCGACGACGGCGAAATCATACGGCGAATGAGCGGTCGCCGGGTCCACCTTGCATCCGGGCGCACCTACCATATCGTGTTCAATCCGCCGAAAATCGCAGGCAAAGACGATCCCACGGGCGAGGACTTGATCCAGCGCGACGATGACCAGGAAGCAGTCGTGAAGAAGCGCCTGTCGGTTTACCACGAGCAGACCGAGCCGCTTATCGCGTACTTTCGCGCCTGGCAGGACGCAGGCGGCGAGACCGCACCAAAGTTCATTCGAATCGACGGAATCGGCGATGTCGAGCGTGTACGCGCGGATATTGTTGCTGCGCTGGCGATCTGAGTTTGTGATGTGAGCGCACACATCCAGCGGCGAATAACACTTAATAAAATGTGACGTGTGCAACCCGCGCGAAGAACTTAGCGTGCGTGCTTGTTTTTTTGCTCTAACTTTCTTTTGCAAAACCCTTGACAGCTAAGAAAAATGGTCTACGTTTGCAATAGCACGTAACCAGGCCATGGTTGCGACGTTTTTGTGATGTTGTGTCAAGACACACGGGGAAGCGGAAGTATGGCTACTGCGAGAAAGGTAACAGCGCGACGTAAGTCGACGAAACGTAAGGCGGGGTCCTCGAAACGCAGGACTACGTCAAGAAAGTCAACGGCAAAGCGGGCGGCCGCCAAAAAGACGTCCACCCGCAAGAAGGCTACGCGCAAAAAGGCCGCGAAGAGGCGGCCTGCGAAGAAGCGCGCAACCAAGAAGAAGGCCAAGCGTAAGGTGAAAAAGAAGGCCACCAAGCGCAAGGCGAAGAAGAAGGCCAAGCGCAAGGTCAAGAAGAAGGCCAAACGCAAGGTCAAGAAGAAGGCCAAGCGCAAGGCCAAGAAGAAGGCCAAACGCAAGGTCAAGAAGAAGGCCAAACGCAAGGTCAAGAAGAAGGCCAAGCGCAAGGCCAAGAAGAAGGCCAAGCGCAAGATCAAGAAGAAGGCCAAGCGCAAGGCCAAGCGGAGATCCACCAAGCGCAAAGCTTCCGGGAAGAAGGCTGCCACGCGGCGGCCGGCTAGAAGGAAGGTTGCTCGCCGGCGCGCTACCAGGAAGTAGTCGGCACCGGTGGATTAGCGCCAGTTCCCGGTGTCGAAGGCCTCGGGCTTCGGCCCCGCGGGCGCGCGATCTTGGAGATGGCTGAGAATGGCCCCCGCCTGAAAAGGTGGGGGCTTTCTGCTTTCTGCCCTCAGCGAAGACTCAAGATGGGCCAACCGTGCAGGCTCGCATGCCCGCACAGCTCGTCGTCCGGATCCACCGCAACGGGGTGGTCGACCAGCGAGAGCAGTGGCAGGTCCTGGTACGAGTCGCTGTAGAACCAACTATCGGCCAGACTCATTCCGATTCCGGCCGCCCATTCCCTTACCCAATGCACTTTGCCGGCACCGGAGCAGGGTTCGCCGACGTACTTGCCGGTGTAGCGCTGACCGTCGAATTCGGGCTCCGTGGCGAGCAAGTGCGCGATACCGACAAGATCGGCGATGGGGCGCGTGATGAACGCGTTGGTCGAGGTCACGATGGCGAGGCAATGCTCGCGGCGCCGATGATCTTCGACGAGCTCGCGTCCCTTTGCGAGAACCAGCGGCGCGATCCAGTCGCGCACGAAGCGCTCCCGCCACGCGAGCAGGCTCTCGACCTGGTTGTTGGCGAGGGGCTCGAGCTGAAATAACAGAAATTCATGGTCGTCGAGCACGCCGGCCCGGTATTGGGCGAAGTAGCGCGCGTTCTCCCGTTGATGCGCCTGTTCGTCCACGGCACCGATGCTGACCAGGAATTCCCCCCACAGGTAGTCGCTGTCGCCACCCAGCAGGGTATTGTCGAGATCGAACAGGGCCATGCTCATGGGTTTCTCCGGGACGCCAGGTGGTGGCGGCCAAGAGCATAGAGGCCCGCCGGTGGACTGCAAAGTGGCGCCCCGGTCTTAAGCCCGCATATTGTCCCGGAACGCGGTTGCTCGCTGGCTCTGCTCCGCGAGAGCGCGCTTTGCTCTCTCAACCATAGCTATGGTTATGCTTTCGGTCGCAAACCACCCTCTCGCGAAGCAGTGCGTCGCGAGCAATCCGCGTTCCGGGGCAATATGCAGGCTAGCAGCGAAATTTGCGCTGCCCGCGCCAACTATGGAAAACTAAAACCACTTCGCGAGCAGCTCACGGGGCCCCAGATGATCGATTCCGATGGATTCCGGCCGAATATCGGCATCATCGTGTCCAACGACCATGGTCAAGTGCTGTGGGCACGGCGCGTGGGGCAAAACGCCTGGCAGTTTCCCCAGGGCGGCATCAAGGCCCACGAGGATCCCGAGCAGGCACTTTACAGAGAGCTTTGCGAGGAGTTGGGTTTGCGGCCCGAGCACGTGGAGATCATGGGCTCGACCCGGGGCTGGCTACGTTACACGCTGCCGAAACGCTATATCCGCAAGCATTGCTCGCCCACCTGCATCGGCCAGAAGCAGGTCTGGTTCCTGTTACGCCTGGTGGGTCTGGAAAGCGCGGTCAAGCTGGATGCCTGCCGCCGGCCGGAGTTCGATAGCTGGAAATGGGTCAATTACTGGCACCCGTCCCGGGAAGTGATTTTCTTCAAGCGCGAGGTCTACCGCCGGGCCCTCAAGGAGCTGGCCCCCAGGCTGTACCGCGACAACGGCCCCGGCCAGCCCTGCCGGATCCTCTCCTGACCCGCGAACCCCAGCCACTCTTATATAGTGTGCGCGCCGGCTGGTCTTCGAATCCGCCCAGTTTCCAGCATTATCAGAGGCTTAGGAGGGAATTCCCGGGCATACAAGTGGATCGGATCCCGGAAATGGCTCTGAGAGGCCGTGAGATCGCCGTGGGGCGGCGCATTCGACGCAAGAACCCCACAGATCGCGCTGGGAACACGGGTCCTACAGCCGGCTCTGGTTGCCCGTTGCGGGCAGTCTGACCGGATACTTTTTTGACGCGACTGTTACTGGCCGGGGGTCTTGCCAGACCCGCCGCCGGCGGACGCGTCGCCGCTGCCTGTTGCTGCGGACTTGATGTCGGCAACCTTCTCGCTCCCGCCCGAGTGACTGGATGCACGAGCCGCGCTCGACTCTACATCCATGTCGATGGAGCCCTTGAACTTACAACCGTCTTCCAGGGTCACCCGCGGCGCTGCGATATTTCCGCGCACATTGCCGGAACCATGAACGACAACCTGCACGTCGCCCTTCAGGTCGCCTTCTACTTTTCCTTCCACGAAAATGGCGCGCGCATTGACGGTCGCGTTTATCTGACCTTCCTTGCCCACTGTCAACGCGTTGTCACTCAAGCTTACGGTGCCTTCCACGCGACCCTCGATGCGCAGGTCCTCGTTACCGGTGACGTCACCGCTGATCTGAATGGATGGCCCGATAGTGGCCGCCGTGCGGCTTCGGGTCGTGGGTAGCATGCTCTGCTCGCCGCTGTGAATCATCGGTTCGGTTCGGCCGTCTTCGGCCTCGTGCTTACTAAACATTGTGATTCCTCCCGGTGGGCAGAAATTGGCCGTGATCCGCCCCCTGAACATCTTTTTAATCTGTCGCCCTACCAGCCCTTGGAGGTGTGATAGGGGAGCGCCTTCTTAGTGGCGCTTGAGGGGAATATACGCCGATATATTCGACCCGCACAAATGCGCTCACCGACCCGTGCAGGGCTGATTCCAGGGGCGGGGGTCGAAATCTTGTGCAGGCCGCGGCGTTGCGGTGTCGCACACGTCGGAATCATGCCCGACGCCGGCCCGGAGAAAAGCACCGTATAGGAGACTTTAATCCCTCTATTTCGTTACCCCAGTTGTGCTATCCGAATGTGTCCGCCCTGAGGTTGCTTTCCAGCTGTCCGTGCCAACTTCGTCTGCCCAAAGGCTCCAGGGATGCGGCGTGGTCGTAAAGTCGTGTGAAGGCCCCGGATATGTGTAACTTGGCGTCGTGTGAGCGTTGCCGTGACTGATAGAGTTGTAGGTTAGCGAACTCGAGACGTTTCCGAAGCCGAGAAACGCCACCAGTACGATGGCCCCAATACTGTACAGAATGCGCGTTCTTCGTACTGACTGTTTCACCGTGATTACCCTCTTGTGTCAAAGATCAAACAATCTACTCAGCGTGTATGAATCTAGCCCGGCAATCGAAAATGATATGTGGCATTTGACACATTCTTCAGACAGTGCGTTTGTAGGCCGGGAGCCCCGCCTGGCGCAATGTTGTAGCAGGGCTGTCGGAATGATTGATTACTTCGAGTCCAATCTTCGAAAGCGAAGTAGCGGACTGATCCGCAAGAAAATATTCCGCCTGTTTCCACTCGGCGGAGGGCTCTGCGGCCGCGAATAGTATCCGCGTTCTTACGATCGCGTCGAAATCCTTTACGCTTCTCGCCGCTCGCTCACCTAACTGCCTGGAAAACAAGAACAAAAATTCTTGGCGTGCATCTTGCTGGAGTCACCGCGAGCGCTTCAAGGAAACGCAAGATGTTTAAGAAGACAGATCCCGAGAGCAGCGCCGGCGAAGCACAGACCGCGATTCGTCCCTCTAGTCCGGCCTCCATCATCCGCAACCGGGGCGCTACGCGCATCGCGCCGTCGATTCAAATCAGCGGCCAGATCAGGGGTAACGCAGACTTCGTCGTGCACGGCCACATCGAGGGATCAATCCACCTCGACGGAGGATTACTCACGGTGACCAAGGGAGGACGGGTCGATGGTGATGTGAGCGCGAGAGCAATCCACGTGGAAGGACGGATCGAAGGCGATCTGCAGGCAACTCAGACGATCGTCGTTCGCCGAACCGGGCGGGTTCGTGGCAGCATCACTGCTCCGAGCGTCGCCCTGAATTTCGGATGCACGTGCAGTGGCGCCATCGATGCGCATGTAGCAGAAGAATCTGCGCCGGCGACCAGGGACGCCAAGATCGCGGATTTCAAATCGGCAATTTCCAGCACTCGCGCCCGGAGCGCCAAGTCGGCGATGGGAAAAGCTTCACCGCGCTAGCCCGGAGATACTACCGCGAATGCTGACCAAACCAGCCCGTCCATGCCCGCTCGGGCACGGGGGGGTGATCGGTAAATCGTTGAAGCCCTGAGCGATCAGGGTCAGTGAAATGGTGGAGGCGGCGGGAATCGAACCCGCGTCCGCAAGCACTCCGCCTTCGGCTCTACATGCTTAGCCGCGTCTTTGATTTTAGCCGCATCACCTCCCGACGGGCAGGGCAGTGACGCGGCGAGTCCCTGGGGTTTTAGTGAAGTCCTGCGGGACGAAGGCCTTCACGAGCTTGTGTGATTTGACCCCTGGAATCCGAGCGCACAAGCACGACCCGGTCAGAGGCTAGCTGGGATTAAGCAGCTAGAGCGTAGTTGTCGTCGTTGGCAACTATCGTTGTTTGCAGCTGGATTTACGAGGTGATCTGCGCCTCGGCATGCACCTAGGGTTTTGCTACCCACGTCGAAACCAGGTCGCCCCCGTTTCGATGCGTGTCAGATACGCTTTTCGTTCGCGTTCTGTCACTCGAGCAATTCAGTTTACGCCCCATGTGGGGTCTGTATCAATATGGGGTCGTGGGCGGGGATCACAACTCCACGTCGAATCGTAGGTTGCGACGCTCTTTAAAGCTCTTTAGCGTTCCTTGAGGATTCGCTGCTTTTGGCGTTGCCAGTCGCGGTCCTTCTCCGTGGCGCGCTTGTCGTGCTTGCGCTTGCCGCGGGCCAGCCCGATTTCCAGCTTGGCGCGCCCGCGGCGCCAGTACATGCGGGTGGGAACGACGGTGAACCCGCGCCTTTCCACGGCGCCTATCAAGCTGTCGATTTGCTTGCGGTGCAGGAGCAGCTTACGGCTGCGGGTAGGATCGGTGGTGACGTGGCTGGAGGCGCTGATCAGCGGCGTGATGTGGGCGCCGATGAGCCACGCTTCGCCGTCTTTGAGCACCACGTAAGCCTCGCGTAGCTGGGCGCGGCCGTCTCGCAGGCTCTTGACCTCCCAGCCTTTGAGTGCGAGACCCGCCTCGAATCGGTCTTCGATGAAGAAGTCGTGGCGCGCCTTCTTGTTCTGAACGATAGTATTGGCGTCTGCGCCTTTGCGTCGCTTTTTCTTTCCCATGGCATTTACCAGAGGCTGCGGATTGTTTCACAACCCGGGCGGTGCCGGTAGCTGCGTGTGCTACCATCCGACCGCTTCGGTGCCCAAGATGCTTCAAACAGTCAGCAGAAGTGCGCTCGTTCCCTACCCGGCCAGCGAAATGTTCGCGCTGGTAGCAGACATCGAAAAATATCCGGGCTTTCTCCCCTGGTGCCGCGAGGCGCGCGTACGCGTGCCCGGCGAGGATACGGTCGAAGCCAGTCTCGAGATCGGCCGGGGACCGATCCGCAAGACCTTCACCACTCGCAACGTCATGACGCAGGACACGCGCATCGACATCGGGCTGATCGATGGGCCGTTCAAGCACCTTCAGGGTTGCTGGAAGTTCCTGGCCCTGGATGGCGCCGGTTGTCGAATCGTTCTGGATCTCGAATACGAGCTTTCCAATGCCGTGCTGCGGCGAACCCTGGGCCCGCTGTTCAGCGAGATCGCCAACAGCTTAGTCGATGCATTTTGCCGTCGTGCGGAAGAGTTGTATGGCTGACGACGCATTCATCGACGTGGAGGTGGCCTACGCGCAGCCGGACTGTCAGGTAATCGTGCCCCTGCGGTTGAGCGCGGGCATCAGTGCGAGGGCAGCGGTGCGGCAATCGGGATTGCTGGAACGCTTTCCCGAGCTCGATTCGCGCAAGCTTTCCATCGGCGTATTCGGAAATATCGTGTCGCCCTGCGCGCCCTTGGCGCAAGGGGATCGCGTGGAGATCTACCGGCCGCTGCAAGTGGACCCGAAGGAGGCGAGACGTCTTCGGGCGGCGCGTCTCCGGGAAGGACAGGAATGCTGAAGACGCCGCCCGCTCAGTCTCTGGTGTTGCGCGGGAAATCGCTCGACCCGTCGCCGGCTGGCGCGGAGACCGCCAGCGCCGGCGCCGCTTCGGGCGTAGTCACGGCACCGAAATCTTCGAACAGTTCCTCCAGATACCTGGACTGACTTTCGGTCTCGGCGGAAATCACCTCCGTGGCGCTACCCGGTTTCATCGACCAGGCGCCCGCCGCCGCCTCGATTTCCGTGGAACTGTTGGGCGCATAAATCTCGCTCGGCGGCCTGGCGTCGCCGATGCTGGGCCCGATGGTAGCCGGTGCCGCAGCGATCGGATCCAGCACCGCGCCGCTGTCGCCGGTCCCAACCGGCGCGCCCGATCGAGGCTGCGGATCGTTGAAACCGGAATCCAGCGATTTGGCGATCTTTTCCTCCGCGGCCTCCTCTTCCTCTTTCTCCACGAACGCCGGCGTCAGCGCCGCGAAAAAACCGCCTTTTTCCTTGCGCGGAACGATGAGCACGTTTTCGGTCGCGTGGGTCACCGTGTGGAAGTCTATGCGGGAATCGATGTTGGCATCGATGCGTGTCAGACGATCGTCCTCGAAGTACACCGAGGCGCGCTGTTGCACGCGATCGCCGCTGCCGGGCAGGTAGCTGTAGTAGTAGTCCCAGCGGTCCTGGTGAAAGGCGTCGGTGACCAGCGGCGTGCCGAGTATGAAGCGAACTTTTCGCTTGTCCATGCCAAGCTCCAGGTCCTGCAGCATCTCGACGGTGATGACGTTGCCCTGTTGAATGGGGATGCGGTAGGCGCCCGGAATTTTCCCCGAACAGGCCGTAACGCCCATGCAGAGGAGCAGGGCCAGCAATGGTAAGCGCGTTTTTGCGGTGTAGCTGAGCATGCTCCGGGATCGTCGCCGGCGGCGGCGGGAAAAAGCACCATTATAGCGCGCCGGGCCGGCGCGGCCGCCAGCCGCATCCAACGCGTCAGGTGCGCTCCAGCATTTCCCGTGCATGAGCCAGGGCCTGGTCGGTAACCGTGACCCCGCCCAGCATGCGGGCAATCTCCTCCACCCTGCCTTCGCCGCTCAAGCTGCGCAAATCCGTGTGCGTCTCGCGACGCCGGCTGTGTTTCTGCACCTGCACGTGCTGTTGCGCGAGCGATGCGACCTGGGGAAGGTGTGTCACGCACAGCACCTGCCGATTGTCCGCCAGGCGGCGCAGCTCGCGGCCGACGATCTCCGCTACGCGGCCGCCGATACCGGCATCCACCTCGTCGAATATTAACGTGGGCACGCCGCTCGCCTGCGTGGCAATGACCTGTATGGCGAGGCTGATTCGCGATAGCTCTCCCCCGGATGCGACCTTCGCGAGCGGCTGTAGTGGCTGGCCGGGATTGACCGCCACCTGAAAGATCACCGTGTCCGCTCCCGTTCTCGACGGGGGCGCGTCGAAGTTTGCCTCGATGGCGATCTGCAGGCGGCCCTGGGGCATGCCCAGCGCACGTATGTTCGCAGCGATGGCGGCGGAGAGCTTTTCGGCCGCGCGAACACGGCCATCGTGCAATCCGCGGGCGGCGTCGGCGTAGGCGCGCAGGACCTCTTCGAGCTCGCATTGAAGCTCCCCGAGGCGCGCGCTCGAGCCTTCCTGCTCGGCGATCTCGTCGCGCAGCCGTCGGTGCAGCGCCGGCAGCTCGCGGGCGTCGACCCGATGTTTGCGGGCGCTGTCGTGGATGACCGTAAGGCGCTGCTCCAGGGCCTCGAGGCGCGCCGGATCGCTGTCGATGCCATCCTGGTAGTGGCGCAGCTCGGACGCCGCTTCTGCGAGCTGGATACCGGCGCCGTCGAGCAGGGCGCGAATGTTCTCCACGCCAGGGTCGATGGCGGCCATCTCCTCCAGGCCGCCCGTCAGCGACGCGAGGCGCGCCGTCAGCGACATCTCACCGTCGCCGTCGATGTCTTCGATGCTGTGCGCGCAGACTGCGAGCAGCTCGTTTGCGTGACTCAGGCGACGATGGTCCATGTCCAGGGTCTCGAGCTCCTCGCTCCGAATGGCTAGACAGTCGAGCTCGTTGACCTGATAGCGAAGATAATCGAGGCGTTGCTCGCGTTCTTTCGGTTCGCCGGCAAGATCTTCCATCGCCGCCCGTGCCGCCTGCCATCGGTCGTGAAGCGACGCCAACTGTTCCAGAGCGTTGCCATGGTCCGCGTACTCGTCGAGTATGCGACGTTGGGCGGCAGGCTTGAGCAAGGATTGGTGGTCGTGCTGACCGTGGATATCCACCAGAAAATCGCCGAGCTCGCGCAATGTCTGCAACGGCACCGGGCGCCCGTTGATATAGGCGCGCGACCGGCCGTCACTGCCGATGGTGCGTCGCAGGATACACTCGTCGTCGGCGCTCGCGAGATCGTGCTCTGCGAGGTAGCGCGCCGCCTCGCAGTCCGGGGCAAGGTCGAATGTCGCCACGACCTCCGCCTGATCGGCGCCCTTTCTCACTACCTTTGTGTTCGCCCGCTCGCCCAGGGTGAGCCCCAGGGCATCGATGAGTATCGATTTTCCCGCTCCCGTTTCCCCGGTGAGCACGGTCATGCCGGCGTGCAGCTCCTGATCCAGGTGCTCGACGATGGCGAAATCGCGGACGTTGAAGTGGGCCAGCACCTACAGCTCCCTGGCCCAGTGCAGCTTGGCACGCAGAGTGGCGAAGTAGTCGTGACCCCGGGGGTGCACCAGGCGCAGACGGCGCTGCTTCTGACGGATGACGATGCAATCCGCCGGTGCGAGCTCGAGCGTCGTCTGTCCGTCACAGGTGAGCTGCGCTTCGGGTTGCTCGCCGCTGTGGTCCATGCGGATCTCGAACTCGCTGTCCGCCGAAACCACCAGCGGGCGGCTACTCAAGGTGTGCGGACAAATCGGCACCAGCACCACGGCGTCCAGGCCCGGGTGCAGGATCGGGCCGCCGCCGGAAAGGGAGTAGGCGGTGGAGCCGGTAGGCGTCGCCACGATCAATCCATCGGAGCGCTGGGTGTTGACCAGGCGGCCGTTGATGTAAGTCTCGAACTGGATGAGCCGGGCAATATGCCACTTATGCGCCACGACTTCGTTGAGTGCCGAGCCCTGAAATACATCCCGTCCGTCGCGAACGACCCGTACGTCGAGGAGAAAGCGGCGCTCTTCATCGTAGTCGCCGGCCAGGATCTCGCGCACGCGATCGGCCATTTCCCCGGGCATCACGTCGGCGAGAAAGCCCAGACGGCCAAGGTTGACGCCCAGCAGCGGCACGTCCAGATCCACCAACGAGCGCGCGGCGTTTAGAAAGGTGCCATCGCCTGCGACGACGATCACCAGATCCGAACGCGTCCCGAGGGTCTCACGGTCCACGACCGGTAGCCCGAAGCTCGGTAGCTTGCGGGCGCTTTGCGCGTCGAACAGGACTTCTGCACGGGCATCGTGCAGAAGAGCGATCAATTGCTCCAGGGTGCGCGCGACGCTCTCGTCTTCGTGCTTGCCGATGAGACCTACAGTGCGGAATTCCTCAGCCATGGAGACGGCCTGCTCCTCGTGGGTTGTACCGGGATCGGGTGGATCCGGGGATCCTGCCGAGCAGCCGGAAAGTTAGCACGCTGCCGGTCGGCGAGGCCAACATCCCCGGCCGGCCCTTGGCAGACACAGGGGGAGAGTGCTAAATTTCTACGATCGAGGCCATTTTCGACGGAGTCCAGCGCGTGCCGGCCAATTCCAAGGACAGCTGTCTCAGCGAGCGAGCCCAGTACCTGTTCAAGACCCTGGTGGAGCGCTATATCCGCGAGGGTCAACCGGTGGGCTCGCGCACCTTGTCGCGGGAGTCTGCTCTTACGCTGAGCTCGGCGACGGTGCGCAACGTGATGGCGGATCTCGAGGAAGCCGGCCTGTTGTGTTCCCCCCACACGTCGGCGGGTCGAGTGCCCACCGCCCAGGGCTACCGCTTCTTCGTCGATACCCTGTTGCGGGTGGAGCCCCTGGAGAGAGCCCAGGTGGCCATGCTCAAAGAGCAGCTGGATCCGGCGCAGAATCGCGGCGCTCTGATGGAATCCGCCTCCTCGCTGCTTTCCGATATCACCCATCTCGCGGGTGTCGTCATGCTGCCGCGCCAGGACCAGACGACCCTGCGGCAGGTTGAATTTCTTTCCCTTTCCGAAGATCAGGTGCTGGTCATCCTGGTGGTCAACGAGCGCGAGGTGCAGAACCGCATCATCCGTACGGGGCGGCGTTACAGCGCTTCGGAGTTGCAGCAGGCGGGCAACTATCTGAACAGCCTGTGCGCGGGCAAGGATCTGGTGACGGTGCGCAAGGAAATCCTCGCCGAGCTTCGCGATACCCGCGAGACCATGAACAGCATGATGCAGGCGGCGGTGGAGATGGCGGAAAAGGCCCTGATCACCGAGCCGGATACGGACGACGTGGTGGTGGCCGGGCACACCAATCTGATGGATATGGGTGAACTCGGCGACATGGACAAGCTGCGGCGCCTGTTCGAGGCTTTCAATGAGAAACGCGGCTTGCTGCATCTGCTGGATCATTCGTTGAACGCCAATGGCGTGCATATATTTATCGGTGAGGAATCCGGCTATAACGCGCTGGACGAGTACAGCGTGGTCACCGCTCCCTACGCCAGCGACGAGCAGGTGTTCGGCGTGCTCGGTGTCATCGGGCCGACGCGCATGGCCTACGAGCGCGTCATACCCATCGTCGATATCACCGCGCGGCTGCTGGGCGCGGCCTTGAATAAGCAGCACTGAGCCCCATATTTCGACCGATGCCGCGGCATCTGCAGCGCTTGGCTGCCGCCGCAGTGGAGCCGGCGTGCAAGCGCCTGCCAGGACAAATGGAGTCATGAATGGTGAAGCGAAAGCACCCCGAGGGCGGCAACGGCAGCGCCGATGTGGGCTCTGAGACTGCCCTGGACGACGTCGTCGAGACCGCCGAGCCGGCCGCGGCCGGGAAACCGGAGGCGCTGTGCGCGCCTGACCTGGAAATGGAGCTGTCCGAAGCACGCGACGAGGCAGCCTCGCACCTTGACGATTTTCTCAGGGCCCGGGCGGAGCTCGAGAATCTGCACAAACGCGCGGCCCGCGATATCGAGAACGCGCACAAGTATGGGCTCGAGCGCTTCATGACCGAGCTGCTGCCGGTCATGGACAGTGTCGAGCTCGGTCTGAGTGCCGCCGACGGCGCCGACGCCGAAAAGCTGCGCGAGGGCCTCGAGCTCACCTTGAAGCTGTTTGAAGCCGCCAGCGAAAAATTCGGGCTCCAGGAGGTGAATCCCGAAGGCCAGAGCTTCGACCCGGAATATCACCAGGCCATGTCCATGCAGGATGCGGCGGGCGTGGCGCCAGGCACCGTCATCACGGTGGTGCAGAAGGGTTATGTCCTGAACGAACGGCTGTTGCGCCCGGCCATGGTCATCGTGGCCAAGTGAAGGGCGGGCCAGAGAGGGCCCAAGTTCGGCAATGGCAGGCTTGAAATCCCCATCCGCGGCCATATATCTACTGAGATCGGAATCAGCGAGCATTCAACGGAGAACGCAATCATGGGCAAAATAATCGGCATCGACCTCGGCACCACGAATTCCTGCGTGGCCGTCATGGAGGGCGACAAGCCGCGCGTGATCGAGAACAGCGAGGGCGACAGAACCACGCCTTCCATCGTCGCGTACACGAAGGACGACGAGGTGCTGGTCGGGCAGTCCGCCAAGCGCCAGGCGGTGACCAACCCGCAGAACACCGTGTACGCGGTCAAACGTCTCATCGGGCGTCGTTTCGAGGACGACGTGGTGAAACGCGACATGAAAATGGTCCCGTACAAGATCGTCGGCGCGGAGAATGGCGATGCCTGGGTGGAAGTAAAGGGTACGCCGAAGGCGCCGCCGGAGATTTCCGCCCGCGTGCTCATGAAGATGAAGAAGACCGCCGAGGACTTTCTCGGTGAGCCGGTGACCGAGGCCGTGGTCACGGTGCCGGCCTACTTCAACGACTCGCAACGCCAGGCGACTAAGGACTCCGGTCGCATCGCCGGGCTCGAAGTCAAGCGCATCATCAACGAGCCGACGGCGGCAGCGCTCGCCTATGGCATGGACAAGAGACGCGGTGACTCCAAGATCGCGGTTTACGATCTGGGCGGCGGTACCTTCGATATCTCCATCATCGAGATCGCGGAAGTCGACGGCGAGCACCAGTTCGAGGTGTTGTCCACCAACGGCGATACGTTCCTCGGTGGTGAAGACTTCGATATGCGCATCATCGATTACGTGGCCGACGAGTTCGAGAAAGAGTCGGGCATCGATTTACACAACGATCCTCTCGCCCTGCAGCGTCTCAAGGAGACTGCCGAGAAGGCCAAGATCGAGCTCTCTTCGAGTCAACAGACCGAGATTAATCTGCCCTACGTGACCGCGGATGCCAGCGGCCCGAAGCACCTCAACATGACGCTGACCCGGGCGAAGCTCGAGTCACTCATCGAGGACTTGATCCAGCGCACCGTCGCGCCCTGCAAAGTGGCTTTGAAAGATGCGAAATTGACCGCCTCGGATATCTCCGACGTCATCCTGGTGGGTGGGCAGACGCGCATGCCCAAGGTCCAGGAAATGGTTCAGGGGATCTTCGGCCAGGAACCGCGCAAGGACGTCAACCCCGACGAGGCAGTGGCGGTCGGTGCGGCGATTCAGGCCGGTGTGCTGGCCGGCGACGTCAAGGATGTGCTGTTGCTCGACGTGACGCCGCTGTCGCTGGGTATCGAAACCCTTGGCGGCGTGATGACCAACCTCATCGAGAAGAACACGACCATTCCGACCAAGGCGTCGCAGGTCTTCTCTACGGCCGAGGACAATCAAAGCGCCGTTACCGTGCACGTGCTCCAGGGCGAGCGCGAGGTGGCTTCCGCGAACAAATCGCTGGGCCGTTTCGACCTCGCCGACATTCCCAATGCGCCGCGCGGTGTGCCACAGGTGGAGGTGTCTTTCGACATCGACGCCAACGGTATCCTCAACGTGTCGGCCAAGGACAAGGCAACGGGAAAGGAGCAGTCCATCGTCATTCGAGCGTCCAGCGGACTCGCGAACGAGGAAATCGATCGCATGGTCCAGGACGCCGAAGCCCACGCGGCCGACGACAAGAAGTTCCACGAGCTCGTGAACGCGCGTAACCAGGCGGACAGCCTGGCGCACAGCAGCAAGAAGACCCTGACCGAGCTTGGCGACAAGGTCGAGGCCCAGGAGAAGACCGATATCGAGGCGGCTATCGCGGCCCTCGAAGAGGCGATCAAGACCGACGACAAGAGCGATATCGAAGCCAAGACGCAAACCTTGGCGGAGCTCTCGGGCAAGGTCGCCGAACGGATCTACAAGCAGGACGAGGCGCAAGCCTCCGATCAAGGCGGCGCCGAGGCCGGCACGGGTGGCGATCAGACAGGCGCCGGGGCGGACGATGTGGTCGACGCCGAGTTCGAGGAAGTCAACGAAGACAACAAGTAGGTTGTTGTCGTAAATCGCAGGTCGATGACGGCGCGGGGTCGACGGACTCCGCGCTTTTTCGCGTGTAGCTCATGTCGAAGCGGGATTATTACGAAGTTCTCGGCGTATCGCGCAATGCGAGCGACGATGAGTTGAAGGGCGCTTACCGGCGCCTTGCAATGAAGTACCACCCGGACCGTAACCCCGATGCCGACGACGCGGAAACGCACTTCAAGGAAGCCAAGGAGGCTTACGAGGTTCTATCCGATCCGCGCAAGCGCGCCGCCTTCGATCAGTTCGGTCATGCCGGCGTGGACTCCGCGGGGGGCGCGGGCGGCGGCATGGGGGGTGCGGGTTTTCGCGATATCTTCGACGAGGTGTTCGGAGACATTTTCGGGGGACGTGGTGGCGAACGCGTTTACCGTGGCGCCGATCTGAGATACGACCTGTCGATGAGCCTGGAAGAGGCAGTGTTCGGCACCACCGAGAAGATCCGTGTGCCGAGCAAGGTCGAGTGTGGAGACTGCTCCGGTAGCGGCGCTACTCCGGGTACCAGCCCGGTGAGCTGCGCCACCTGCAACGGCCAGGGTCAGGTACGCGTTCAGCAGGGATTCTTTTCCATCCAGCAGACCTGTCCGCGTTGCCGCGGCACCGGCAAGGTCATCAGCGACCCTTGTAGAACCTGCCGTGGCGAAGGCCGCATACACGAGTACAAGACTCTTTCGGTGAAAGTGCCGCCGGGCGTCGACAACGGTGACCGGATCCGACTCGCCGGGGAGGGCGAGAGCGGGGAGCGGGGCGGCCCGCCGGGGGACTTGTACGTCGAGGTCAATGTGCGCGAGCATTCCATATTCGTTCGCGACGGCGCCAACCTGTTCTGTGAGGTTCCAATCAGCTTCGTTACCGCAAGTCTTGGCGGCGAGCTCGAGGTTCCGACCCTCAATGGCCGCGTGAGCCTCAAGGTTCCGATCGCAACCCAGACCGACAAGTTGTTCCGCTTGCGCGGCAAGGGCGTCAAGCCGGTACGCGGCGGGGGACCTGGTGATCTCATCTGTAAGGTCGTGGTGGAGACGCCGGTCAATTTGACCGGCAAGCAGAAAGAGTTGCTGGGTGAATTCGACAAGTCCATTCGTGCCAGCAAGCGCACCCACGATCCGCGTGCATCCAGCTGGCTCGACAGCGTGAAGAAATTTTTCGAGGACATCACCTCATGAGCACGCCGACCCGAATCGCTGTCACCGGCGCCGCCGGGCGCATGGGGCGAACGCTCGTCAGCGCGAGCCAGAAGTTCGAAGGTATCCGCCTTGCCGGTGCCGTCGAAGCGCCCGGCAATGCATTCCTGGGTCAAGACGCCGGCTTACTCGCCGGAGTAGGGGAGCTTGGCATTGCCATCGGCGACTCGCTGCAAGCCATCGCCGCTGACTTCGACGTGGCCGTCGATTTCACCCTTGCCGATGCAAGCACTGACAACATTCACATCTGCCGCGCCGCCGGCAAGTGCGCGGTGGTGGGCACCACCGGATTCTCGGCGGCACAACGCGCGCGAGTGGCGGAGGATGCCGAGCATATCGCCATCGTGCTCGCGCCGAATATGAGCGTCGGCGTCAATCTTTGTTTCAAGCTGCTGGACATGGCCGCGCGGGCATTGGGCGACGATGTGGACGTGGAGATCATCGAGGCCCATCACCGCCACAAGGTGGACGCACCCTCGGGTACGGCGGTGCGCATGGGTGAGATAGTTGCCCAGGCCCTGGGGCGGGATCTGGCGGACTGCGCGGTTTACGGGCGGCAGGGTCACACAGGCGAGCGGGACGGCAGGACCATCGGCTTCGAAACGGTGCGCGCCGGCGATATCGTCGGTGAGCACACCGTGATGTTCGCCGGCCCCGGCGAGCGCGTGGAAATAACCCACCGCGCATCCAGCCGTCTGAACTTCGCCCACGGCGCCCTGCGCGCGGTGCGTTGGATCGTGGGCAAGGGCCCCGGTTTGTACGACATGCAGGACGTGCTCGGGCTGTGAAGGGCCCCCATGGACACCGCAGCCTTTCCTCCATTATGATCTTGACGTTACACGCGGTGCGTGCAGGACAGTAAGCAGCGGTGTTAGACCAATCCGAGACGGGAGCGGCTTTTGCAGGCGCTCCCGTCTTTTTGCATGTGCAGGCCGAATAGGGGACATGGTGACAAACCCGGCCTTTCTGATTCTGGAGGATGGCAGCCGGTTTCGGGGCGAATCCGTCGGTGTGCCCGGTCAGGTCGTGGGGGAGGCGGTGTTCAACACCGCCATCACGGGCTACCAGGAGATCTTGAGCGATCCCTCTTATTGCCGGCAGATCGTCACCCTTACCTACCCCCACATCGGCAACGTGGGCACCAATCCCCAGGACGCCGAGGCCGAACGGGTGCATGCCAGCGCCCTGGTGGTGCGCGACGTGCCGGCGACGATCAGCAATTGGCGCGCCCGCGGCAGCCTGCAGGAGTTTCTCCACGACCAGCAGGTCGTCGCCCTGGCGGGCATCGATACCCGGCGTCTGACGCGCATCCTGCGTGACAAGGGCGCCCAGAACGCCTGCTTGGTGGCCGCGGCCGACGCGCAATCCGCTATCGACGAGCACGCTGCCCTGGAGGCGGCGCGCGCATTTCCAGGACTCACAGGATTGGATCTGGCCCGCGAAGTTTCCACGGCCAAGACCTATGAGTGGGACCAGGGCAGCTGGCGGCTGGAGGGCGGATTCGCGTCTGTGCCGTTGCAGCAGCGGCCGTTGCAGGTGGTTGCCTACGATTTCGGCGTCAAGCGCAACATTCTGCGCATTCTGAGCGAGCGCGGCTGCCAGCTGACCGTGGTTCCCGCCACCACCACCAGCGAGGAGGTGCTGGCGCTATCCCCGGACGGCGTGTTTCTGTCCAACGGCCCCGGCGATCCGGAGCCTTGTGCCTACGCCATCAACGCGGTCCGTGCGCTGCTGGATGCCGGCGTTCCCATTTTCGGTATCTGCCTGGGCCACCAGATTCTGGCGCTGGCTGGCGGCGCGCGCACGCTGAAGATGAAGTTCGGGCATCACGGGGCCAATCACCCGGTGCAGGATCTGAGCACCGGCAAGGTGCTTATTACCAGTCAGAATCATGGTTTTGCAGTGGAGGAAGCGAGTCTGCCCGCAAACATCCGCGCGACCCACCGTTCGCTGTTCGACGGCTCGCTGCAGGGTGTGCATTTCTCCGATCGCCCCGCATTCGGTTTCCAGGGTCATCCGGAAGCGAGTCCCGGCCCCCACGACATCCAGCCGCTGTTCAATCACTTCATCGAGCTGATGAATAGCCAAAAAGTGAATAGCCAAAAAGGGGACGGATTTATTTTTTCCGGCGCCAGGTCGTAACGATATGCTAGAGCAACGAAAAAATAAATCCGTCCCCTTTTTCGCGGCCCCCTTTTTGGCGGAAGCATAGAGACATGCCCAAGCGCAGTGACATCGACAGTGTTCTCATCATCGGTGCGGGCCCCATCGTCATCGGACAGGCTTGCGAGTTCGACTACTCCGGCGCCCAGGCCTGCAAGGCGCTGCGTGAAGAGGGCTATCGTGTGGTTCTGGCGAACTCCAATCCTGCGACCATCATGACCGATCCGGAGATGGCGGATGCCACCTATATCGAGCCGGTTCACTGGCGGACGCTGGCGCAGATCATCGAAAAAGAGCGCCCGCAGGCGCTGCTGCCGACCATGGGCGGTCAAACGGCATTGAATTGCGCCCTGGATCTGGATCGAGAAGGCGTGCTGTCCGCTTTCGGAGTAGAGATGATCGGCGCGTCGCGGGAATCCATCGACAAGGCAGAGGACCGTGAGCGCTTTCGCGACGCCATGACGCGCATCGGCCTCGATGTGCCGCGGGCGGTGCTGGTGCACGATCTCGCGTCGGCGCGCGAGGCTCAGGCCGAGATCGGCTTTCCCACCATCGTGCGGCCGTCCTTCACCCTCGGCGGCAGCGGCGGCGGCATCGCCTACAACCGCGAGGAGTTCCTGGAGATCTGCGAACGGGGGCTGGACGCATCCCCGACCAGCGAGGTGCTGTTGGAGGAATCGGTCATCGGCTGGAAGGAATTCGAGATGGAGGTGGTGCGCGATCGCAAGGACAACTGCATCATCATCTGCTCCATCGAGAACTTCGACGCCATGGGCGTGCACACGGGCGACTCTATTACAGTGGCGCCGGCGCAGACCCTCACCGACAAGGAATACCAGCTGTTGCGGGACGCCTCCATCGCGGTTTTGCGCGAGATCGGTGTCGAGACCGGCGGTTCCAACGTGCAGTTCGCCATCAATCCGGCCGACGGGCAACTGGTCATCATCGAGATGAACCCGCGCGTTTCGCGCTCCTCGGCGCTGGCCTCCAAGGCCACCGGTTTTCCCATCGCGCGGGTGGCCGCCAAGCTCGCGGTCGGCTATACCCTCGATGAGCTGGACAACGAGATCACCGGTGGCGCGACGCCGGCGTCGTTCGAGCCGACCATCGACTACGTGGTCACCAAGGTGCCGCGCTTCAATTTCGAGAAGTTTCCCCAGGCCGAGCCGCGCCTCGGCACGCAGATGAAATCCGTCGGCGAAGCCATGGCCATCGGCCGCACCTTCCAGGAATCCTTGCAAAAGGCCCTGCGCAGTCTCGAGAACGATCTCTCGGGACTGGATGAGATCGTCTTCACGGGAGACGGCGGCGACAGCCCGGAGGTGGCGCGCGCGCAAATCGTGGCCGAGCTGCGCAATCCCGGCCCCGAGCGGCTTCGTTACCTGGCCGATGGTTTGCGCTCAGGGATGGGCGTCGCCGAAGTTCACGAGCACTCGGGGGTGGATCCGTGGTTCATCGCCCAGATTCAGGAGCTGGTGGCCGAGGAGCAGGCTGTCACCGGCCGGGGCTTAGCAGAGCTCGACTACGATCAGTTGCTGCGCCTCAAGCGCAAGGGCTTTTCCGATCAGCGCCTGGCGCGGTTGCTGGGCGTCGAAGAAGCCGACCTGCGCCGGCATCGCCACGCGCTCGGCGTGCGCCCGGTGTTCAAGCGTGTCGATTCCTGCGCCGCGGAATTCGAAGCGTCCACCGCCTACATGTACTCCACTTACGAGGAGGAGTGCGAGGCGCGGCCGACGGAGCGGAAGAAGATCCTCGTCCTCGGCGGCGGGCCGAACCGCATCGGCCAGGGCATCGAGTTCGACTACTGCTGCGTGCAGGCGGCGCTGGCGGTGCGGGAGTCCGGCTACGAGGCGATCATGGTCAACTGTAACCCGGAAACCGTGTCCACCGACTACGATACCTCCGATCGGCTCTACTTCGAGCCACTGACTCTGGAGGACGTGCTGGAGATCATTCACGTGGAGCGCCCCGACGGGATCATCATCCAGTACGGCGGGCAGACGCCCCTGAAGCTCGCACGGGATCTGGAGGCGGCCGGCGCGCCGATCATCGGAACCACACCGGACGCCATCGACATGGCCGAAGATCGTGAGCGTTTTCAAAAGCTTATTCAGGATCTCGGGCTGCTCCAACCACCCAACTGCAGCGCCAGAAGCAGCGATGAGGCAATCCGCTTAGCCGCCGATCTGGGTTATCCGCTGGTGGTGCGGCCATCCTACGTTCTCGGCGGCAGGGCCATGGAGATCGTCTACGGCCGGGACGATCTCGAAGTCTATATGCGTGACGCCGTGGCCGCTTCCAACTCCGCGCCGGTGCTCCTTGATCGTTTTCTGGATGACGCCATCGAGGTGGACGTGGACGCCATCTGCGATGGTCGCGAGGTGCTGGTGGGCGGCGTGATGGAGCATATCGAGCAAGCGGGTGTGCATTCCGGCGATTCCGCCTGCTCGTTACCACCGTGCAGTCTGTCGTCGACGATTCAAGACCAGATCCGCGAGCAGACACGTTTGCTCGCGCGCCGTCTGAAGGTCGTGGGACTGATGAACATTCAGTTCGCCATTCAGCGTGACCGCATCTATGTCCTGGAAGTGAACCCGCGGGCGTCGCGCACCGTGCCCTTTGTCTCCAAAGCCACCGGTGTCCCGCTTGCACGGCTGGCGACCCGGTGCATGCTGGGGCAGACTCTGATCGAGCAGGATGTCACCAGGGAAGTGGTGCCCGAGTATTTTTCCGTCAAAGAAGCGGTATTTCCGTTCGCGAAGTTTCCCGGTGTCGACACACTGCTGGGCCCGGAGATGAAATCCACGGGCGAGGTCATGGGTGTAGGGCGCAGTTTCGGCGAAGCCTTCGCCAAGGCCCTGTTGGCAGCAGGCGATGTGCTGCCCACGGGGGGCAGTGCATTCGTCAGCGTCAAGGACAGGGACAAGGCGCAATGCGTGCAAATCGCGCGGGATCTGATTGCCGCGGGCTTCGAGGTCGTCGCCACCAGTGGAACGCGCGCGGCATTGGCCGCTGCCGGGGTGCCCTGCACCCACGTGAACAAGGTCCAGGAAGGCCGGCCGCACGTGGTCGACCTGTTGAAGAATGGCGGCGTCGATCTCATCGTGAACACTACCGAAGGCCGGCAGGCCATCGCGGACTCTTTCACCATCCGCCGCTCGGCCGTGCAGCACAAGGTTCCGTATACGACCACCGTGGCGGGGGCCAAGGCCATGGTCATGGCCATCGAAAAGCTTGCCGCCACCGATGTCAACCGTTTGCAGGATCTCCACCGGGAGGTGGCAGCGTGAGTAGACCGCCATTGACGACCGGGGGCGCGCAGAAGCTGCGCGCCGAGCTGCAGAAACTCAAAACCGTGGCACGGCCGCGCATCATCAATGCCATCGCCGAGGCTCGCGCCCACGGCGATCTGCGCGAGAACGCCGAGTACCACGCGGCCAAGGAGGAGCAGGGCTTCACCGAGGGCCGCATCGCCGCCATCGAGCAATGCCTGGGTAACGCCGAGCTCATCGACGTCAGCCGCCTGCATGCCGCCGGGCGGGTGGTGTTCGGGGCGACTCTTGCGCTCTATGACGTCAGCTCGGAGAAAGAGGTGACGTACCAGATAGTGGGAGAGATGGAGGCGGATATCAGCATCGGGCTCATATCCATCTCGTCACCCATCGCGCGCGCGTTGATCGGAAAATCCGAAGGCGATCAGGTAACTGTCGACGCTCCCGGTGGTGCCAGGGAGTACGAAATTATTTCGATCGCCTATGTGTGACCTACGACACTTCGGCGTTCATGTGAGATCAGTTGTTTGCACCCACGGGGCGTTCCCTGTAGAGCACGGCGATGTGTCCAATGCGTTGTATGAGCTCGGCGTTTGCCCCCGTACAGAGAGTGTCAATCAGCTTCTTGCGTTGCTCGCGGTCATCCGCGGCGATGCGGATCTTTACCAGCTCGTGCTCATCGAGGGCGATGTCGAGCTCGGCGAGCACACCATCGCTCACGCCCGCGGCGCCGACACTCACCACCGGATTCAGATGGTGGGCGCGGGCGCGCAGCGCGCGCCGCTGTTTTCCCAATAGTTTTCCCAATAGTTTTCCTGACAATGGCGCCGTCGTGAATGTCTCGATTCGCCGTATTTCGGGGCCGGCCCGGCGGGCCTCGGCGGCCTCGGTGGCCTCGGTGGCCTCGGTGGAGAGAATACCAGCAACCAGGGGCGCTGCAGGGTGACCCGTGCCGGGAAAACCCGTCGCTGGCTGCAGGGCCACCGCAGCGATTCCTTCGTGAAGCGGGCAGCGCAAGCGGGCTATCGGTCCCGCGCCGCGTACAAGCTCGCGGAGATCGACGATCGCGATAGTATTTTCGCTCCTGGGCAGGTGGTGGTGGATCTGGGCGCCGCCCCGGGCGGCTGGTCGCAGCTGGCGGCAACGCGAACTCGCCCCGGGGGCCGCGTGGTGGCCATGGATATTCTCGCCATGGAGCCATTACCGGGTGTCGAGCTCATTCGAGGTGATTTCCGCGAACAAGAGAGCCTGGCGCGCCTGGAAGCGGTGCTGGCGGGGAGGGCCGTAGACCTTGTTTTGTCCGATATGGCCCCCAATATGAGTGGCATACGGGCCAGCGACCAGGCGCGGGCCATGGCGCTGGCGGAATTGGCATTGGAGTTTGCGGACACACACCTGGCGGCGGATGGTACGCTTCTGGTGAAGGTGTTTCAGGGCAGCGATTACCCGGCGTTCCTGGCCGCGATGAAGCGTCGTTGCAGGGATACCAGAGTGCGCAAGCCCGAGGCGTCCAAGCGACAATCCTCGGAGCATTATTTGCTGGGGCGGGGCTTTGGCGCATAATTGTGTAACATTACTGTTGAGCACTGGGGCACACTTCCCGCATAGACATTTCGGCGGGGAAAACGGACAATTCTCTTTAATGAGGTCATGGAACCCGCACTGCGCGGGCCGCACGTCCCGAAGGGACCATCTCAGAGGAGTCGTTTGAGGAGCACTACGGCGGATGGTCGTTGAAAAAGTGACACAGCTCGTCTCTCCGCACCGCCAGGCACCCCTGGCTCACGCACGGTTTTAATTTCATATGGCTAAGAATCTAATTCTTTGGGTGGTCATCGCCCTGGTCCTGATGTCCGTGTTCAACAACTTCGGGCAACGGCGCACGCCGACCCACGAAGTCGACTACTCGCAGTTCATAGCCGACGTCAAGAATGGCCGCGTGCAGAAGGTGGTCATCGAGGATCGACACATCCAGGGGCTCATGCAGAACAACGATCATTTCAGCACCTACACGCCGGAGACGGATAACCGCTCGATGATAGGCGAGTTGCTCGACGCCGGCGTAATTATCGAAGCGCAGCCACCGGAGCAACAGAGTGTGCTCATGCAGATCTTCATTTCCTGGTTCCCGATGCTGCTGCTCATCGGCGTGTGGATATTTTTCATGCGACAGATGCAGGGTGGCGGTGGCGGACGCGGTGCGTTGTCCTTCGGTAAGAGTCGCGCGCGGCTGCTGGGTGAGGATCAGGTAAAGGTGACTTTTGCCGACGTCGCCGGTGTCGACGAGGCCAAGGAAGAAGTCTCGGAGCTGGTGGATTTTCTGAAGGATCCGGCAAAGTTCCAGAAGCTCGGCGGAAAGATCCCACGTGGCGTGTTGATGGTAGGTGCGCCCGGCACCGGCAAAACTCTGCTTGCGCGCGCTATTGCCGGCGAAGCCAAGGTTCCCTTCTTCACGATATCCGGCTCGGACTTCGTCGAAATGTTCGTGGGCGTCGGCGCATCGCGTGTACGCGACATGTTCGAGCAGGCCAAGAAGCACGCACCGTGCATCATCTTCATCGACGAAATCGATGCCGTCGGTCGCCACCGGGGCGCCGGACTCGGCGGCGGGCACGACGAGCGCGAGCAGACGCTGAACCAGTTGCTGGTGGAGATGGATGGGTTCGAGGGCAACGAGGGCGTCATCGTGATCGCCGCGACCAACCGTCCCGACGTGCTGGATCCCGCCTTGCTGCGACCCGGTCGATTCGATCGGCAGGTGGTGGTGCCGTTGCCCGACATTCGCGGCCGCGAGCAGATCCTCAAAGTCCACATGCGCAAGGTGCCCTTGGACAAGGACGTGAAGCCGAACATCATCGCCCGGGGCACGCCCGGGTTCTCCGGCGCCGACCTCGCCAATCTCATCAACGAGGCCGCGCTGTTCGCTGCCCGGGCCAATCTACGCTCGGTGGGCATGGACCAGTTCGAGAAAGCCAAGGACAAGATCATGATGGGCGCCGAGCGCAGGTCCATGGTGATGAGCGAAGAAGACAAAAAGCTCACGGCTTTTCACGAGGCCGGGCACGCGATCGTAGGGCTGATCGTGCCATCTCATGACCCGGTCTACAAAGTGTCCATCATCCCGCGTGGGCGCGCTCTCGGTATCACGATGTTTCTTCCGGAAGAAGATCGCTACAGCTTGAGCAAGGAGCGTCTAGAAAGCCAGATCTCGAGTCTGTTCGGCGGTCGTATTGCGGAAAGTCTGATCTTCGGCGAGGACAGCGTCACCACTGGCGCTAGCAATGACATCCAACGTGCCACGGAGATCGCGCGCAACATGGTGACCAAGTGGGGTTTGTCGGAGAAGCTCGGCCCGCTGACCTACAGTGAGGAAGAGGGCGAGATTTTCCTCGGCCATTCCGTGACCCAGCACAAGGTGGTTTCCGACGAGACGGCGCACATTATCGATGAGGAGGTTCGCTTCGTCATCGATCGCAATTACGCGCGCGCCGAGAAGATCCTCACCGATAATACGCACAAATTGAATTTAATGGCCGAAGCGTTGATAAAGTACGAGACCATCGATGCCGAGCAAATCAAGGATATCATGGTGGGCAAGGAGCCACGGCCGCCGGAAGACTGGAGTGACGGCGACGCAGAGCCCCCCGCCGACAAGGCCGAAAAGGGCGACGAAAAATCTGCCTCGAGCAAGATCGGCGGTCCCGCGAGTTCGCACTGATTCTTGGGCGTCGAGCTCGGGCACGGCGCGATGAGTGCCTTCGTAAATTCTCATAGCCTGGCCGGGCCAGCCCGGCACGTTGCTGACGCGCCAGTCTCAAGCGTAAACCGTGGTATGGCGGTGCCTGTGCGCATCATGGGAATTCTCAACGTAACTCCGGACTCTTTTTCCGACGGCGGCCGGTTCCATCACCTGGATGCAGCTCTCTCGGGCGCCCGAAAGATGTTCGGCGATGGCGCGGACGTCATCGATGTGGGCGGTGAGTCGACGCGTCCCGGAGCGCAGCCCGTGACTATAGCCGATGAGCTCGAGCGAGTTGTTCCCGTAGTCGAAGCTATCGAGAGCGAGCTTTCCGTCAGCATATCCATCGATACCAGCAAGCCCGAGGTGATGGAGGCGGCAGTTGCCGCCGGCGCCGCCATGATCAACGATGTCATGGCGCTGCGGGCCGAAGGGGCAATAGAGACCGTTCGCGATCTTCAGGTGCCGGTGTGCCTCATGCACATGCAAGGGTCGCCTCGCAGCATGCAGAAGAATCCACGCTACGACGACGTCGTATCCGAAGTTCGTGAGTTTCTGCTTGGTCGAATCGACGCATGTGTTTCGGCCGGCATGGATGAGAACAAGCTCATCATCGATCCGGGATTCGGCTTCGGAAAGACCCTGCAGCACAATCTGGCGCTGCTGGCACACTTGGACGTGCTCGTGGATACAGGTTTTCCGGTGCTGGTGGGATTGTCGCGAAAGTCCATGATCGCCGCGATGCTGGGCCATCCGATGGACAGACGCGTTGCCGCGAGCGCGGCGCTGGCGATGATTGCCGTGCAAAAGGGCGCTGCCATGGTGCGCGTGCACGATGTCGCCGAGACGGCTGACGCACTGAACGTGGCGGCGTGCGTTGCCGCCGCCGGGAAACACGCGGTCGAATAATGACATGAGCGAAACACGACAATATTTCGGCACCGATGGAATTCGCGGTGAGGTCGGTAAGCATCCAATTACCGCCGACTTTGTTCTCAAGCTGGGCTGGGCGGCGGGGCGCGTGCTGGCGAAGGGCGAGCGTGGCAAGGTGCTCATCGGCAAAGACACGCGGATCTCCGGTTATATGTTCGAGTCGGTGCTCGAGGCCGGGCTCACCGCCGCCGGCGTCGACGTACGGCTGCTCGGGCCGATGCCGACCCCGGCGATCGCCTATCTCACGCGTACCCTGCACGCCAGTGCCGGGATCGTTATCAGCGCTTCCCACAACCCCTACGGCGACAACGGCATCAAGTTTTTTTCCGGTGATGGAACAAAGTTGGACGACGAGGTAGAACTCGCCATCGAGGCGGCAATCGGCACACCGATGCAAACCGTCGGGTCGCACGCCCTCGGGCGGGCAGAGCGTGTGACCGATGCGCCCGGACGCTATATCGAGTTCTGCAAGAGCACCATTCCCTACGGCGTCACTCTCAACGGCGTGAAGATGGTGATCGACTGTGCCCACGGGGCTACCTATCACGTGGCGCCGAATGTGTTCGAGGAGCTGGGAGCAGAGGTGATCACCATCGGCTGTGAGCCCAATGGTCTCAATATCAACGACGGCTACGGTGCCGTGGCCCCCCAGGCGCTGCAATCCGCGGTGCTCGAGCACGGCGCCGATCTGGGCGTGGCACTGGACGGCGACGGCGATCGCCTGTTGATGGTGGATCATCTGGGCGAGCTCGTGGATGGTGACGAGCTGCTTTATATCATCGCGACGGCGCGGCATGCCGATGGTGAGCTTGCGGGCGATGTGATCGGCACCGCCATGACCAATATGGGGCTGGAAGAGGCGCTGTGCGCCATCGGCGTACCCCTGCAGCGCGCCAAGGTAGGGGATCGCTATGTGCTCGAATTGATGAAGCGCGAGGGCTCACTGCTCGGCGGTGAGACCTCCGGACACATTATCTGCCTCGACCGCGTCACCAGCGGCGATGGCATCGTGACCGCCTTGCAGGTGCTGCTGGCTACTCACCGGGCCAGCCGTTCGCTCAACGAGCTCAAGAGCGGAATGAGCAAGTACCCGCAGATCCTGCTCAACGTGCGCTCTACCAAGGGCGCGGACGTGTTGTCGGTGGCGGCGGTGTGCGATGCGGTACGGGCCGCAGAATCGCAGCTCGGGGACGGCGGGCGCGTGCTGTTACGGCCATCGGGAACCGAGCCCCTGGTGCGGGTCATGGTGGAGGGCCGCGATCGGCAGCAGGTCGAAGCCCTGGCCGCGGAACTCGCCGCCTCGGTAGAGACGGCCCTCGACCAGGCGGTAGCCTGATTTCCGAAAAGTGCCGTAGGTTGGGCTGAGAGTGCGTTGATTTTCGGACGTTCTGCCAGTAAACTTCCGCGCCTTTTTCGATTTCTCCTCCGACATCGAGCATCATGCGCCGCCCCCTAGTTGCAGGTAACTGGAAGATGAACGGCACGCGTGCCGAGGCGCGCGCGCTTACCCGCGCCGTGTCGGCGGCGCTCGATGGCCATGACGGTGTGGACGTTGCTCTGTGTCCGCCCTTCGTATTTCTGGACCTGGTGGCGGAGCTCCTCGGGGGTTCCCAGGTGATGTTGGGCGCCCAGAATGTCGCAACCGAGACCGCCGGCGCCTACACCGGTGAGGTAACGGCGGAGATGCTGCTGGAAGCCGGCTGCCGTCTGGTGCTGGTCGGCCACTCGGAGCGGCGCCAGTACTACGGCGAGGTCGACGAGGTGGTGGCGGCCAAAGCGGTGCGGGCAATGGAAGCCGGCCTCACACCGGTGATCTGCCTCGGAGAAAGCCTCGCCGAAAGAGAATCCGGCGCCACCGAATCGGTGGTGGCGCGGCAGCTGGATGCGGTCATCGAGAGATGCGGCGCCCCCGCTCTGGGTGACTGCGTGCTGGCCTACGAGCCGGTATGGGCCATCGGGACCGGGCTCACCGCGACGCCGATTGAGGCCAACGCGGTGCACGAATTCCTGCGCACGCGGGTGGCGGAGAAGGATCCGCAGGTGGCTGGTGGCCTACGCATCCTGTATGGTGGCAGTGTTAAATCCGCCAATGCGAGCGAGTTGTTCGCAATGCCCGACATCGACGGTGGTCTCATCGGCGGGGCATCTCTCGTAGCCGACGAATTCATAGAGATCTGCCAAAAGGCAGCGTAACAGCAATGCAACAACTCCTGACCGTAGTACAGATTCTCGTCTCCGTCTCGCTCATTGCGCTGGTGCTGCTTCAGCAGGGTAAGGGTGCCAACGCTGGCGCGGCATTCGGAAGTGGTACCTCCGGAACGATTTTCGGCAGCCGCGGCTCGGCCTCTTTTCTGAGTCGGGCGACGGCGGTGCTTGCGGCGGCGTTTTTCTTCAACAGCATCGGGCTCGCCTATATTTCCGGTCAATCGGTGGAACGCGCGAGCGTCACCGAGCGCTTCGGCGTCGGCACCGAGGCGCCGACATCGACCGATCCGGTACCGGCACCCGGTACCTTCGTCACCGATGTGCCGGATCTGCCGGCCGATGGTTCGGTGCCCACGACGGAGAGGTCGGACGTCCCAGAACTGCCGAGCAGTCCTGAGGGGCAGAATACGCAGTGACTGAAGCCGGCCTGCAGGCGAGTCCAGGGCAAGGATTGTTCCTACAATCCACTTGCATTCCCGCCATTGCACATGGATGTGCAGGTGCCGCGAAGCACATGGAATGTGCGAGAGCGGCCATCCATGGCGGTCAGATGGACGAGGTAGGGCGAAGCAGGAGCCAGAGCCGAACGTAGGGGCCCGAGGTCGCAAGCACGCCGATGTGGTGGAATTGGTAGACACGCTGTCTTGAGGGGGCAGTGCCTTCGGGTGTGCCGGTTCGAATCCGGCCATCGGCACCAATCACTGTTCAAAAACGCTTTCGCGCCGTTCGTCGGGGGCGGCGGGGTTCCTGTTTCGGGCTTGGCGCGTGCCGCAGCCAGTCTGATTGACAGGCCGCGGCGCGCTACCATAAAGTCCCAAGCTGACTCTGACTCTCCTGGGGATCGGAACGCTGCGTAGCATTCAGTCGATACGCGCCAATGCTGGATAACTATATACCCGTCCTGATCTTCATCGTTATCGGCCTGGGGCTCGGGGCGGTGATGATTTTGATGGGCGCCATGCTCGGCCCACACCGACCCGACAGCGAGAAGCAATCACCCTACGAGTGCGGCTTCGAGGCCTTCGAGGACTCGCGCATGAAGTTCGACGTGCGCTATTACCTGGTCGCCATCCTGTTCATCATTTTTGATCTGGAAATCGCCTTCCTGTTTCCCTGGGCGGTGGTCCTCGACGAAATTGGAATGTTCGGCTTTCTGTCGATGATGGTGTTCCTAGGTGTTCTCGTTGTCGGGTTCATCTATGAGTGGAGGAAGGGGGCTCTGGAATGGGAATAGAGGGTGTCTTTGACGAGGGCGTCGTCACGACCACGGCGGACAAGCTCATCAACTGGGCGCGCACGGGGTCCATGTGGCCGATGACCTTCGGCCTCGCGTGCTGCGCCGTCGAGATGATGCAGGCAGGGGCCGCACGATACGATCTGGATCGCTTCGGCATTATCTTCCGGGGGAGTCCCCGCCAGTCCGATGTGATGATCGTGGCCGGCACCCTGGTCAACAAGATGGCCCCGGCGCTGCGCAAGGTCTACGACCAGATGCCCGAGCCGCGTTGGGTTATTTCCATGGGCTCCTGCGCCAATGGCGGCGGCTACTATCACTATTCGTACTCAGTTGTACGCGGGTGCGATCGAATCGTTCCCGTGGATATCTATGTGCCCGGATGTCCACCTACCGCCGAGGCTCTTCTTTACGGCATCATTCAGTTGCAGAACAAAATCAGACGCACGAATACGATCGCACGCTAGGACGCTAAGAACTAATGTCGGAGTCTGCAGAGGCGCTCGCCGCCAGCATACAGAAGCGTTTTGGCGCATCGGTGGATGGATGCCGTGTGTATGCCGGACAGGTCACGGTGGAAATCGACGCCGGAAATCTTCGATCGATGTGCACGGCACTTCGTGACGAGGAAGAATTCGCGTTCCGCCAGCTGGTGGATCTTTGCGGCGTGGATTATCTGGATTACGGGCGCGCTGACTGGGAGACCAGTGAAACGGCCACCAGCGAAGGCTTCTCCCGCGGCGTGGAGCGGCGCGAATATGGCGAGAAAGATGGGCCGGAAGAAGCCGATTTTTCACGCTATGTGGTCGTTTATCATCTGCTCTCCCATAGCCACAATCTGCGCCTGCGGCTGAAGGCCGAAGCCCCGGGGGATCCGCCCTGCATCGATTCCGTCGTCGATATCTGGAACTCGGCCAACTGGTTCGAGCGCGAGGCCTTCGATCTGTACGGTATCCTGTTCGACGGGCATCCGGATCTTCGCCGGATTCTCACCGACTACGGGTTCATCGGATATCCGTTTCGCAAAGACTTTCCCTTGATCGGCGAGGTGGAAGTGCGCTACGACCCGGAGACGAAGCGCGTCGTCTACGAGCCCGTATCTATCGAGCCACGGACCCTGGTGCCACGCGTGATACGCCACGATCAACCCTACAGCGACGAAGACTAGCGCAATGCCTGAAATTCAGAACTTCACGTTGAATTTCGGACCGCAGCATCCAGCGGCTCATGGCGTGCTGCGCCTGGTTCTGGAGATGGACGGCGAAGTGATCGAGCGTGCCGATCCCCACGTCGGCCTGCTGCATCGGGCCACGGAAAAGCTCGCCGAAAGCAAGCCGTACAATCAAAACATCGGTTACATGGACCGTCTCGACTATGTGTCGATGATGTGCAACGAGCACGCGTACGTGCTCGCCATGGAGCGGCTGTTGGGAATCGAGCCGCCGATTCGTGCGCAGTACATTCGCGTCTTATTCGACGAGATCACGCGCATCCTGAACCATCTCATGTGGCTTGGTTCCCACGGTCTCGATATCGGGGCCATGACGGTGTTCCTCTACTGCTTTCGCGAGCGCGAAGATCTGATGGATTGCTACGAAGCGGTGTCGGGCACGCGCATGCACGCGACTTACTATCGCCCCGGCGGCGTTTATCGCGATCTGCCGGACAGCATGCCGCAATACCAGGCATCGAAGTGGCGGAGTGAAAAGGAAGTCCGGCGGATGAATAGCGACCGTCAGGATACGCTACTGGACTTCATCGAAGCGTTCACGGAGCGCTTTCCCGGCCGCGTCGACGAATACGAGACCCTGCTTACGGATAATCGCATCTGGAAGCAGCGCACGGTCGGGATCGGTGTGGTGTCGCCGGAAAGAGCGCTGCAACTGGGATTTTCCGGGCCGATGCTGCGTGGATCCGGTATCGAGTGGGACTTGCGCAAGAAGCAGCCCTACGAGGTGTACGACAAGGTGGATTTCGACATTCCGGTGGGTGTCAACGGCGACTGCTACGATCGCTACCTGGTACGCATCGAAGAGATGCGCCAGTCGAATCGCATTGTCAAGGAGTGCGTGGATTGGCTGCGCGCCAACCCGGGGCCGGTGGAGCTGAACGACCACAAGCTCGTGCCGCCCCATCGCGAGGAAATGAAGGAGGACATGGAGTCCCTCATTCACCACTTCAAGCTGTTCACCGAGGGCTTCTGCATACCCGAGGGAGAAACTTACGCGGCGGTGGAGGCTCCCAAGGGCGAGTTCGGCATCTACCTGATTTCCGACGGCGCCAACAAGCCCTATCGATTGAAAATCCGCGCGCCCGGCTTCGCCCACCTGTCATCCTTCGATGAGATGGTTCGCGGCCACATGCTGGCCGACGTGACCGCCATTATCGGCACCCAGGACATCGTCTTCGGCGAGATCGATCGCTGATGCCCTACGACGCTCCCATCGAATCGCTGGATATCTGCGAGCCCATGTCGCGGGAGGCGGCTGTCGCGATCCTGAGCGAGCATACGCGGGAGACGATCGACCACTGGCGCGCCAAGTATCCCCCCGAGCGTCGCCGCTCCGCAGTGCTGGCGGCGCTCAGCGAGGCCCAGCATCAGAACAGCGGTTACCTTACTCCCGATCTCATGAACGCGGTTGCCGCCTACCTGGAGCTGCCGAGCATCTATGTCTACGAGGCGGCGAGCTTTTACTC
>Ga0255058_10000067_pt1 | contig 57833 bp, 46 predicted proteins | sample Cases_109_9_MG_FD_188637 | JGI IMG/M metagenome (GOLD analysis project Ga0255058, IMG submission 188637) | Seawater microbial communities from Amundsen Gulf, Northwest Territories, Canada - Cases_109_9 | ecosystem: Environmental > Aquatic > Marine > Gulf | place: Canada: Northwest Territories...
GATCGATTCCGCGCTGCTGCGGCAGCTGACGGACGATGATCTCAAAGCGTTGAGTGTCAGCGCGCTGGGCGACCGGAAGAGATTGCTTGCTGCCATCGTCGCGCTCGACGAAGGTGTTGCGGCGGCACCCGGCGAACCAGCGCCGACTACCTCCGACGAGGCCCGGACTCCCCTGGCCTACACGCCAAGCCATCTCGCGGAGCGCATCCTGAGCTCCCGCCATGCGCTGGAAGGCGAACGCAAGCACGTCACCATGTTGTTTGCCGATATCAAAGGCTCGACGGCGCTTATCGAGAACCTGGATCCTGAAGAGGCAGCCGCGCACCTGAGCCCTGCGCTTTCGGCGATGATGGACGCCGTCCACCGCTACGAAGGGACGGTCAACAGGGTTCAGGGTGACGGCATCATGGCGCTGTTCGGTGCGCCGCTTGCCCATGAGGATCATGCTGTTCGGGCGTGCCTCGCCGCGATCGCGATCCGGGATGCGTTCGAGGGTGGTCTCGATGTCCGCGTAGGCCTTCACTGCGGTGAGGTTCTTGTGCGCGCAGTCCGCAACGACCTGTCGATGGACTACGACGTCGTGGGCTCGAGCGCGCATCTGGCGAGTCGAATGGAGCAGAGCGCTGCATCCGGGACCATTCGCATCACCGAGTCGGTACGCTCCCTGGCGGAGGGATATATCGAAACACGGCCGTTGGGCGCAGTCTCGGTCAAGGGGCTACAGCAAAAGATCGAGGTGCACGAACTGGTCGGCCGGACCCGGCTGCGCATGCGCTGGGAGGCCCGCGCCTCGCACGCATTGACGACTTTCGTGGGGCGCCGTCGTGAGCTGGAAAGCCTGCTGGCTGTCGCCGAAAGCGTCGGCTCCGGCCAGGGTCAGCTGGTTGCCCTGGTAGGCGACGCTGGAATCGGCAAGTCACGACTGCTGCACGAATTCACCCAGCTCCCGCAGTTCGACGACTGGACCCTTTACCAGACGGGTGCGCTGCCCCACGGCACGAACACCGCCTATCTGCCATTGGGGATCCTTCTGCGCGCACTGTTCAATGTCAGCGAGCGGGACGACCAGGCGGAGATCGACACAAAGATGCGCGCAGGTCTCGCGGGGTTCGTTGCGGACGTCGATGCGCTGCTCCCGGTCATGCAGGTGCTCATGGATCTGCCGGTTTCAGATCCGAGCTGGGCGGCTCTGGAACCGCGGCAACGCGCCCACCGCATCGTCGATGGCGCCAGGAACCTCCTGCTGCAGGCCACAGAGACGCGGCCCATGGTGCTGGTCTTCGAGGACCTGCATTGGATCGATCCCGGATCGCAACGGGTGCTCGACGCATTGGTCGATGGAATGGCTGCGCATAGGCTGCTTCTGGTCGTTACCCACCGCCCGGAGTACCAGCACGACTGGATGAGCAAAAGCTTCTACACGCGCACGCGGGTCGATCCCCTTGCTGCCACCTCGGCCCACGAAATGCTCGACACGTTGATCGGTGTGGGCCCGGAGCTCGAGTCACTCAAACGCCTTGTGATCGAGCGAACGGAAGGGCGTCCGCTATTCATCGAGGAGACCGTCCGCTCGCTCAAGGAAACGGGCGTGCTGTCCGAGCAAGAAGGTGTAGTACGACTCGAAAGCGACCCCGCGGCCATCGACATCCCGGCGTCGGTGCAAGACGTCCTGGCCGCGCGCATCGATCGCCTTGCGCCTGAGCTCAAAAACCTTTTACAGGTCGCGGCGGTCATCGGGCGCCGCATCCCGGTTCGCCTCCTGCAAACCATCGAAGCGTTGTCTGATGACGTCCTGCATGCGCAGCTCTCGGCCCTGCAATCATCGGAGTTCCTCTACGAGGTTACCACCGGCGAGGACGCGGCATATCTGTTCAAGCACGCGCTTACCGAAGAGATCGCCTATGCGTCGTTGACGCAGGACACACGCCGCCAGCTGCATGGCCGTCTCGTCGATGCCATCGAGACGGCACATGCCGGGCGCTTGGAAGAGCACGTGGAGGAACTGGCCCGCCACGCGTTGCGCGCGAAACGATGGGAAAAGGCCTTCACCTACAATCGCGAAGCCGCGAAAAGGGCCCACGGGCGTTCGGTATATGCCGCCGCGATCGCGTGTTTCGAGAATGCGCTGACCGCCCTCGACCATCTCCCTGACGACGAGGCGCACTTGATCGACAAGATGGACATTCGGCTCGAAATGCGCACGGCGTTGTGGCCACTTGGACGGCACGATGAGCTGGAAAAGCGCGTGAGCGAGGCGGGCGATCTTGCCGAGCGAGTCGGCGACATTGCGCGCCTTGCGTGGGTGCACAACTACCTGACCGCCCACTACTGGCAGGCGGGTGAGCACGCGCGCGCTATCGAACACGGCGAGAAGGCCATTGCGCTCGCCGAACGTGCCGGAGACTTCTCGGTACTCGTTACGAGCATCGAGCACCTGGGCCTCGCCTTCAATGCCCACGGCGAGTTCGAGCGCCAGATTGAGATACATCGACGGGCGGTGAAGGAGCTCACCGGGCCGCCTGCCTACCAGCTACATGGGATGGCTGGTTATCCTGCGGCCATCACCCGCGGGTTTTTGGCCTGGGGGCTGGCCGAGTTGGGCGAGTTCGACGAGGCACTGGCCTGGGCACGAGAAGGTGTCGAGATTGCGAGCGAAGTCAACAGCGCCATGAGCACAGTCTGGGTGACCGATTACCTGGCACTGACCCATGTTCGCCGCGGTGAGTTCGAACAGGCCATCGCTCTCGCCGAGCCCAATTTCGAGCTCTGCGAGCGCGCGGAGGTTCTACTCCTCAGGACCATCACCAGTGGCATTCTGGGTCTCGCGTTCAGCGCCGCCGGCCGGCATTCGGACGCGATACCGTTACTGGAGCTCGCGGTGAAACCAGAGATCTTGCGGCACCATCCAGAAGGCTCAGGCTATCCCTTCGTCTGGCTGGCCAATGCTTATCTGCGTGCCACGCGCTTATCGGAGGCCCGCGAGGCGGCGGCGCGAGCCGTTGATACTGCCCGAAAACAGAATGAACGCGGTCACGAAGCGTGGGCGCGGTTCACCCAGGCGGAGATCGAACGGGCGAATCGATCACCTATCGCGAGCGTGACCTCAGCTTATGAAATCGCACGCGATCTGGCAGAGCGCAGCGCGATGCGCCCGCTTGCCGCGCTGTGTCGCCTTGGCCTCGCTTCGGCCGGTGTCGAAATCGAGGGGACAAGCGAGGGGAATCAGTCTTTCAACGAGGCACGGGACGCGTTCCGCGTCATGGGTATGAAGTATTGGTCGGATCAGGCGGATCGCTTGTTCGAAATAGAACGCTGATCATCTTTGGCAGGATGTTCGTATTCGCGCCAATACCCCTGGAAGTTCCCCTCCTCAATAAGGTGGTCCCAATCGGCGTATGCCGTGGAGCAGGACGACGACCAGAAACAGAGCGTTGCGCAACACAACCGGCACGACGGGCAGACGCGGCGCGCCCATGGCATCGCCGCTGACCATGGCCCGATAAAGACACTTCTCCAGCCCCTCCATCCAGGCGACGGTCCGCGGCCACTCACGGATCCCGGAGATCCATTCCGAGGGTATGCCCGCCTTTCCCACGCTGCTGCCGACGATGCCCCCAACGATGGCGGCGGTGGTGTCGGTATCACCACCACATGCGACGGTTTCAATGATCGCTGTCCTGAAGTCCCGGGGATTGCGCAACCACGCGTGGATGGCTACGGGAACGCAGTGATAGGTGTATCCGGAAACGCCTGTGGCTTGCCCCATACTCCCGGCGAAGGCGGCGGTGGAGTCCCCGGCGCTGGCGCTTTCGGCCGCCTGGACAAGAAGATCGAGCAGCTCATCGGCCTCGTGGGGGAGGACGGCGCGCAGCTCGGAAAGATAGGTTTCCGGATTCGTGGCTGTCCCGTCTCGCGCCAGGCGGGCTGCGAGCGCTACGGCAATGGCGCCGTACTCTGCCTTCGGATCGGTGTGGGTGATTCGTGTGGACAGTCCCACGAGCGTCAGACACTCGTCGCGGTCGGGGACGGCTGCGCCGAGGATCGCGCTGCGCATCGCGGGACCGTTGCCAGCCGAGAACACGCCGCTGCGCTTCGGTGAAACGCCCAGCCACAGCTTCAAGCAGGCGCGCAGGGTAGCGAAGCCCACGCCTGCGGGCAGACCCAGCATCCACAAGCGTAAGCCCCGGGCAAGATGCTCGAGGAAGACGTCATGGTTGCCACCGGCGGCGATCAGCGCCTGGGCTACCAGGCAGGTGTGCTCGGTGTCGTCGGATACCATGCCTCGTCCGAAAAGCAATCGGTGGCGATCCGGTGTGCCCAACAGGCGCACCGCCCGGCGCCGGGAGAGACCTTCATAGGGCAGCCCGATGGCGTCACCCACGGCGGTGCCGAGCAGGCTGCCCAGCAGCGCCGTCTTCGATACGCTCGAGGGCTGCATCTTTACGCTGCCAACAAATTCAGTCGGAAGTCCGCCAGCGCTATGCGTGCGACTCTTCCCCAGGCGAACTCCAGGCGATCTCCCTCGATGCCGTCACCGAAGACGACGCCCCCGGAGTTCATCTCGGAGACGATCTCCAGGGTATCGCCCGCGGCAATGCGTCCCTCCCGGATCCCGGTATCAGTGCTGCGACTCGGGAACGGCTCGCGCACGAAGAACGCCAGCGCATCATCGGTGGGTCGCGGCAGCTCGAGGGAGCTCGCGCATCCGAGATGAATGGAGCGCGCCCACCCGGTGCCACCGGTTCCGGTAGCGACGATCAGCCCGGAAGAGGATTGATGCTCCCGGTGATTGCCGATTCCAACGACGTAGCGCGCGGACTGGTGGCTCTGGTGGCCGATGAACATCTCGTTCAGCGCCAGCAGTTTCTGACCGTCATCCAGCGACGCCTGAACCATGGTGAGACTGTCCACTGAAGGCGAGTCGCCAGCCGCCATGGACAAGAGCTCGCCCGCCACGTCGGGTGTAAAACGCACCAGCACGCCGTCGTAGCGGTCCGGCATGGGATTCAGGCCGATGACCGGTTGTCCATGGAGATACTTGGCGAGGTTGGCCACCAGCCCATCCTGTCCCAGCGCTATCACGATATCGTCGGGCTCGAATACGAAACGATCCAAGTCGGCGCGCTCTACCCGAGCACGGCGCCAGGCCGACGGGATCACCTTCGTCACATGGTCCAACGCGGTGTAGAGACTCCGATGCCACATCTCGATCTCGTCGATGCATTGATCGCGCTGCTCGAGGAAGAAGGCCGCCTGGCCGCGGGTGGCGTGACGGGCAATGAGCTCCTCGTACTCGGAGCGTCTCGTCACTATCACCACGCGGGCCACGCGGGCCACGCGTGACAAAGAGGCGGTCATCTCAGGCGTCCGGTTGCTCTTCGAGCTTGTGGGTGCCTGCCTGCACGAGTCGCGTCAACATGCCGCCGAGGAGATCCGGCGTCAGACTCAAGTGCTCGATACGCTGCAATTTGCCGGCGAGCTTGTCGGCCGCGAGCCCGAGCAGCATCTGCGAGGGAAAGTCACGGTAGATGTTCATGCGCTCGCGTTCCGCATTCACACGGGCCTGCTCGACGCTCTCGATGCTGCCGGCCTTGGCACGCGCCTCGATGTCGGTTCGCTCGGCCTTGGACTCGGACGCGATGCGAGCCGCTCGTCCCTGCTCGCGGGCACGGCTGCGATCGTTTTGACCGTCCTGCTCGATGAGAGCCGCCTCACGGCGCGCCAGCTCGATTTTGTTCTGGAGCTCATTCTCCTGAATGGCGCGCTCCTTCTCCACGGCGAGGGCACGACGCTGAAACGTTGCCTCGTCGGCCTGCTGCTGAATGCTCTCTCTGGTCGGCGTGCGCAGAGCTTTCTCGACCTCTGCCTCCGGTCTTACCGCGGCGATTCGCACCGCCACTGTCTCCAGACCCATGCCTTCGAGACTCTCGTCCTCGTGAAGCGCGGCGCCGATGCGCATGCGTATCTCTTCGAAACCCTGCTCCAGGATCTCCACGAGATCGGTGTGCACGAGATAATCCCAGGTGGATTGCTGGGCGAGCTCCGTTACCAACGCAGCCAGCTTGTCCATGGGTTGCTCCATCAGCAGACCGGTGCGGAGATCGATATGGAAGTCCACGCGATGGGCGAGCTTCTCCGGATCCGTTACCCGGAAGCTGATCACACCCTGCACCGTGACATCCTGAAAGTCCCGGGAACGGGCGTGGTAGAGAAAGGGAAGCTCGCGGTCGTCCATGGGCACCTCGACGATGCTGGTATTCATCGGGTGAAACCAGAATGACAAGCCACGGCCGCTTTCTCGCAGCACGCCACGGCGAAAGCGCAGGATATGGAAGCTCGGGTCGCCCCGCAGGTGTCGCCAGATGGGGAATTTTCGAATCTCTGCCATTGTGATTTTCTCCTTCGGCTTTGTTCGTTCAAGCGCTCAGACTGCCGAGCGCCGGGTGAACCGGTAGAGCTCGGCGGGTCGATGCCCGACCGCCGACTCGTGCTTGCCGGTGGCTTTCAGCTGACCCGAGGCGAGCATTCTTCTCCGGAACGAATCTTTGTTGATGACAGTGCCGAGAATCGCTTCGTGAATGTCTTGAAGCGCGCGCAGGGTGAAGGTAGGCGGCAGCAGCTGAAAGCCGATGGGGGCATAGTCGAGCTTGCCACGGATCCGCTTGACCGACATCGCGATGATATCGGCGTGATCGAATGCCGTTGCGAGCTTTCCACCCGCGTCGTCGAGCACGTCCACTCGACCACCCGACTCACCCTTCCATGGCACCCGCAGCCGGCCCAACAGCACACCGCGCGTGGCCAGCCCCTCGAGCCTGGCGGTATTCACCAGGGCGTAGTAGGAAACGCTCACCACGCGGGTGCGCGGATCGCGCCCGGGATCACCGAAGGTGTACAGCTGTTCCAGGAAGACCCCACGCTGGCCTGCCTTGGTCTCGAGCACGCGAGCAGCGGCGGCATCCAGGCCCTCGTGCATGGCAACGAAGCCGCCCGGAAGTGCCCATGTTCCCTTGTCCGGATAGTCATCCCGGCGGACCAGGGCCACCAGCAGCTCGCCATCGCGAACCGTCAGGATGACCAGGTCCACCGCCAGGGAGGGGTGCTCGAACTCGGTCGGATCGTAGCTCTCCAGAAAGGCCTGCTCGGCGCGATCGCGGCTACCCTGCTTCTCGTCACTCATGGCGCTCACTTAAATGCATATTGCATATATGTTATTACGATATATGCACGATACATATAAGTCAAGCCGAGATCCGCCGGCACTCTCGGAAACGTGACCAAGCTCGCATGGAGGCGAATCGACCGGGGAATCTACACGAGGTGCCCAATGCCGGTTACTGGAAGGACAGGGGTGTGATCCCCTGATTTTTCAGGCGGACGGATTTTGGCGAAGGACACGTTTCGACCTGGCGTACAACGCAGCCCATGCGTTGTCGCTTGCAGCGCTGCGCTATCACGGATATCGGTCGCAAACGCTCCATCCGTCGCTGAGATTCCAGCCGAAATCCTAGAGCTGCGCGTCAATCATGGCGCGGAAGAAGGCTTGCTTTTTTCTGCTATGCCCGCTCATTTACAACCCCAACGCCGCCTGAAGTTTCTGAAGCGATTCCGCCTGTTTCTCCTGCTTCATCTTTTGAATATTGACGAGCTTCCATTGAATCGCGGGCAGTTGGTCGATGCCTGCCACTGGCATAAGATCCCACGCCGGATTTCCTTGCTTTATTGAAAGTAGGAATTTCTTCTCATTCTCCGTCATTGTTTTCCTGATTGTCTCGATGAGCGTCTCACGGACTGCTACTAATTCATCGTGGTCGACTTCTTCAGCCGTCATCCCTGCGAACTCTTGCTCATACATCATATGGAAATCTATCTTGTTAGGATCGAGAAGTTCGCTCATCGGCCGATTGTGGCTCGCGAGATAAACAACGAATGCGGTGCGGATCTCGTCCGTAATTCCCTCGTTCTCCATTAGAATTTTGACGTCGAAAATATCGCGCGGATGCTGGCGGTCTAACGCGGCGCACAGTTTGCCGCCATACAGATCCGAAACAGCCAGTATGTTGATCGTCGCCGACACCTCAAACAGTTCCTCGGCCTGCTTGCTCAGCTCCCGCTTCACAGGCGGAAATACTGTCCCCCGGAGTACCAGATTGGGCTCGATCTTGATCGTGGCCTCTGCGGTGCTGACGGATAACTTGGAAACATGCTCTGCCCCCCTTGCCCGGCTTTCCTGCACGGTCACTCCAGGCAGGGTCTTTCGAATGGCCGCGGCGATACGGTGCAATGCTTCACCGATTTTTTGCCAATGCCGTGTCGCGCGGTTCCAGGAGCAGATAGGCCAAGTCGATGTCGACCGACAGTCTTGGCATGTCGCGCACGTAGAGATTGATGGCCGTGCCACCCTTCAACGCGAAACATTCTTCTGCCGCCACATGGGGCATGACACGCAGCATGAGTTGTGCTTGCTTGAAGTGGGGACTGTCTTTCATGTCGAATTCACCGATTCCTCCCACTGGAATCTCGTATCGGGGACGGTGATATTGTATGTAGCGTCCAGCCGTCCGCCTTTGACTATCATGCGTTTGCCTTTTCCGAAGTTCACTTTCGACAGATCCAGTTTCTTGATCCAGGCATGGTTGCAAGCTTCCGCGAGAAACATGAATAGCCGCTTCACCTTCACAGAACGACACTGCTCCAACAGCGACTGGACCAGCCGCGGCCGCAAGGTGGTCAAACCCTCCATGAGCAAGGCGGCCTCTTCAAAGGTTTCCTCCGCGGGCACGAGATACAGCACTTCCATGATGGCGCGCTCTGGCGCCGAAAGCGTTACGACATAGGTGGCCAGTGCCTTCTTGGTGAGGCCTGAGTCCGGATCATCGGCAAACAGGTTTGTGGTGGTATAACGAATCTCAGGTCCCCAGTCATACTGCCGGAACCAGGTGGCCAGCCGGGTGCCGGGGGTGGCGAACAAAGATACGGTTCCGCCCTTTCCCATCGGCAGGAAATGCGCATACCCCTGCATCTGCAGTGCCGTTTTGGCCCCCGCATGAACAGGCAGCTTCACTTGATCCTGAAGAGCATGCAGGCCGCCGGACCACTCGACCGTGTCGCCGGCACGCACATAGGCGCCCTGGCCGATACGCTGTATCCAGCCGCTTTTCTGGTACTCATGCACCAGCTGCTGGTAGGCGCCCTGGGCCTCCAGCCAGCACGACACGGCAACGGTGCCCTGTGGCCACGCTCTGAGCAGACGGTTTAATTTGCTGCGGGGTTCACTAGCCATGTTTGTTAATCTAGCGTAGGAACAAACCGGCCTCAAGGAGAAAGTTTATTCTGGGCTTAATTTAACAGCTTTTCCTTGTTAATTGGGTATTCATATAAACCCTGAGAAAATGCAGCGTTCGGGACCGGAAGCCCCCGACCAAAGCAACGCGCTGACTGGCGAGATCGGCGACAAGGAAGTCGGTATCGAGATTGGTGGTTCCGGTGTTTCGGATCAGGCGGACCGCTTAGCGGCAGGAATGTCATCCTGAAAGATGTCAGCCCCGCAGTTTATGCTCTTACGGCGGCAACCGGATTCGTGAGCCGTCCATGACCCAGAGATGTTTGCAGCGGTTCCCCCCGGTCACGGCTGCACTTACCATTCGAATTGCTCTTGAACAAATCCACCGACCCTGAGGCCGGACTATGGAACTACGAGAAATCACCACCGACCTGCGCTTTCCCGAAGGCCCCATCGCGCTGCCGGACGGTAGCTTTCTCGTCGTCGAGATAGAGCGCGGCACGCTCACGCGCGTCGAAGGGGACGGTCGCAAGGAAGTCGTCGCCACCCCTGGCGGCGGGCCCAACGGCGCTGCCATCGGTCCGGATGGCAAGTGCTACCTGTGCAATAACGGCGGCTTCGAGTGGCATGAGGACGACGAGGGCTTGCGGCCGGTACTGCAAGCGAAGGACTACAGCGGCGGGCGCATCGAGCGGGTCGATCTGCAGACCGGTGACGTCGAGGTGCTCTACACCCACGCCGGCGGAATCGCTCTAAAGGGGCCGAACGACATCGTCTTCGACTCTCATGGAGGATTGTGGTTTACCGATCTCGGCAAGGTGCGCGTGCACGATCAGGACCGCGGTCGGGTCTTCTACGCAAAGGCCGACGGCAGCGAATGCCGCGAGATCATTCACCCGTTTGTGACGCCGAACGGCATCGGTCTTTCAGCGGACGAGACGCGCCTTTACGTCGCCGAAACCGAGCCGTGCCGACTCTGGGAGTTCGAGATCACGGCCCCGGGCGAGGTCCACAAGGAACCATGGCCCTCCCCTCACGGCGGACGGCTGATCGTCGGACTGGGCGGCTATCAGCGTTTCGACAGCCTTGCCCTCGACGCAGACGGCAACGTGTGCGTCGCGACACTCATCAATGGTGGCATCACGGTGGTCTCCCCGGACGGCGCTCGCGTGGAGCAAATTCCGATGCCGGATCGGTACACGACGAACATCTGCTTCGGCGGCCCGGAGTTGCGCACCGCCTTTATCACCCTTTCCATGAGTGGCCGACTGGTGGCCACCGAGTGGCCGCGCCCGGGACTTGCGCTGCAGTATCTGAACCGCTGACTGAAGGCCCACCGCCATCATGCCCAAAGCCGCTGTCATCCATGAGAAAGGCGGGCCAGACGTGTTCCGCTACGAGGACGTCGAGATCGGCGACCCGGGGCCTGGCGAGGTGCGCCTCAAACACACCGCCATAGGAGTCAACTACGCCGATACCTACCATCGGGGCGGGGTGTCACACCCCTGGCCCGTCGGCGAGCCGCCGGTGATCGTCGGCTTCGAGGCGACGGCTGAGATAATGGCGCTCGGCCCCGGCGTCGAGGGCTTCGTCGTCGGCGACCAGGTGGTCTATGGGCTTCCGCCGCTCGGCGCCTACAGCCAGGAACGCATTTATCCCGTTTCGACGCTACTCCAGATCCCGGAGGGCATCGACGCGTTCGCCCTCGCCGGCATCTTCATGAAGGGGCTCACTGCCTACTACCTTCTGCACAAGACCTACGCGGTGAAGCCCGGCGACTGGGTGCTGATCCACGCCGCCGCCGGCGGCATGGGCAACGTGCTGGTGCCCTGGGCCAAGCACTTGGGCGCCAACGTCATCGGCACCGTCGGCTCCGGGGCGAAGGCCGAGATCGCCAGGGAGCTGGGATGCCATCACGTCATCGACTATTCCACCGAGGACTTCGCCGCCCGTTGCCGCGCACTGACCGATGGCGCGGGCGTGCACGTGGTCTACGAGTCCATCGGCAAGGCGACGCTCACGAAGTCCCTGGACAGCCTGCGCCCGCTCGGCATGTGCGCCGCCTACGGGCACGCCTCCGGCCCGCCGGACCCGGTCGACATCATCCAGGACCTGGGGGCGCGCGGCTCGCTGTTCGTTACACGCCCCGCCGTCATGCATTATCTCGCCACCCGTGCGGCGCTGGAGGAAGCGGCGGCGGCGCTGTTCCATGCGCTCGCGGCGGGCATCATCCGCAGCACCGTCAACCACACCTATCCGCTCAGCGAAGCCGCCGAAGCGCACCGCGCCATCCACGAACGCCGCACCACCGGCTCGAGCGTGCTGCTGCCGTTCGCTTGAGGCGTCAGATGGAAATTTCCGAAGCGGGCCTTGTCCGCGTACGCCCTCAAGAAGTCGGCGCCGCGAGCTGGGCGCGCAGGTAGGCGACGTTAGTGACCAGGCCAGGCAGCAGCCACTGGAACAACCGGCACATGTCGCGGATCTCCTCGAAGGGCGCGTCCTTTTCGGCCGCCCGCCGCAGCGACTCGGCCGTAATGCCGCCGGCGTTGGGCAAGGTTTTCGCGGCCTGCTCGACGCAGCGATCGTGCAGCGCCCGACAGATTGCCTCATGGGCCGGCGTGCCCGCCACCCGGCGCAGATCGCCCCAGGCCATGGCCCAGTAGCTGGGCCAGCGCGCGAGAGCGCGATAGTCGGTGTTGACGAATGGCAAGTTCAGCACCCGCTTGACGTCCTCGTAGACGTCCCGGGTCGGCTGATCGGCGTGATGGGCTTCCATCAGCAGGAAGGGCACATCGAATACAGGGGCGTGACGGTCAGCGTAGATCGGGGCCGCTTCCCCGTCCGTCGTACCTGCCATGTCACCGATCTCCAGCAGGTATCGGGTGAGGGTTGCCAACAGCACGTAGGGCTGGTTGCCGTGGCTGAACACCTCGACGACCTGGCGGATCGCTTCAACCTCACGGGGCGCGTATCCGGCCTCGCGGAGCCGCTCGTCGATGGGTGGCGGATCAAGCTTCGCCACCTGCGTCTCGGCGAAGGCGCGGTTGCCGAGAAACGCCTGGACGAAAGGCCGGCTCGTGCAAAGATCGCGCACGCCCTGCCAAAGAGTCTCGTAGAAGGTGGGATAGTGGGCGTAGGCCATGGTCACGACCCCCATCCAGGGCACCTGGAAGATCTGCTTCATGTCCTCGTACCTAGCCTTGCGCAGGCCCTCGGCCAGGTACTCGGGCAACGGATGAATGGCCGGGATGGGCTCCGGCCTGAGCCGCGGCAGATCCGTCATTTGTTCTCCCCCGGGAAAGGGCGCACCCTGTCAAAAGACGAATGATTCGGCAAGCGACCGGCGATGATTGACTCTGCCCACATTCGACACATGGATGGCCCAAGCGCACGGATTCGACGCCATAATAGACTCATTTGAATAGCAAGGAGACTGGAGATCCATGAACGGGGAGCACTTCTTCCATCTTCACGACATGAGCCAAGGCATATCGCGCACGTTGGCCGATGGACTCGAGACACGGATCTTTCCCGGCGAGAACGTGATGCTCTCCGTCGTGCGCATCGCTCCGAACAAGTCCGGCGAGGTTCACAGCCACCCTCAGGAACAGTGGGGCGTTTTACTCGAAGGCAGCGGTGTACGCACTCAAGACGGTGTCGAGCACGAAGTCCAGGCCGGTAATTTCTGGCAGACGCCGGGCAACGTGCCGCATGGCTTCCGCGCCGATTCCGAGGGAGCCGTCGTCCTCGACATCTTCAGTCCGCCGCGTGAGGAATACCAGCGGGCAGGCTCGGGGTTCTCCGATGGAGACACCGGCTAGCACGCTGCGAAGATCTGGAGGATCGCGTTTCCTGCGGCGACGCCGATCTCCGGACCTATCGGCGTCGCCCGGGTCGACCGAAAAAGGGAAGAAGGGCTCCGGTCTGACATTCGGACATTTCTCGACAATCCCTGCGTTGGCCTATTCCTATTGATGTGGGTCATTTGCGTCGAGAACCACCGGCGCTACGCTTTTCACGTTACTGCTCGAGCGCAATCGACTCCGTCACCAGGGAGCAAGATTGCCCGTCGGACGAGTTGCCCCAAGCTGTTCATGCCCAGCGAGGTCGACGCAACTCGAACACTGCTGCCACCCACCTGCTCGGGAGGAGTGTCTATGCACCACTACCTGACGAAAACGGATCCCGCGACCGGGGAGAAGTACCTGCCGGTACGTCTGAGAGGTCAGGCGCTGATGACCGATCCCGTGCTCAACAAGGGGACGGCGTTCACGCGCGAGGAGCGCGCCGCATTGGGCATTCAAGGACTGATACCGCCGTCCATCTGCACAATCGAGAAGCAACTCGAGCGGGTGTACGAGAACTACCGTCTGCAGCCCGGCGATCTCGACCGCTACCTCTACCTGGTCGCGCTCCAGGATCGCAACGAGACCCTTTTCTATCGACTGTTGAGCGAGCACGTCGAGGAGATGACCCCTATCGTCTATACCCCGACCGTCGGGCTCGCGTGCGAGCGCTTCTCGCACATTTACCGCCGACCGCGCGGTCTATACATCACTCCGGACGACACCGGGCGGATGCGCGAACTGCTCTCGGAGCTGCCGTACTCGGAGGTGTCCGTGATCGTCGCCACCGACGGCGAGGGGATCCTTGGTCTTGGCGATCAAGGTGCGGGCGGCATGGGGATCCCCATCGGCAAGCTGGCCCTCTACACCCTGGGGGCGGGGATTCATCCGGCGCGGTGCCTGCCGGTTTGCCTCGACGTCGGCACGAACAACGCCCAGCTTCGTTCCGACCCACTCTACCTCGGCACTCAACGCCCACGCCTGGAAGGGGATGAGTACTACCGGGTGCTCGATGAGTTCGTCGAGGCCGTTGCCGAGGTCTTCCCTTCGACACTTCTTCAATGGGAGGACTTCTCGAAGCAGAAAGCGTGGACCGTACTCGAGCGCTACCGCGACCGAATCTGCTCGTTCAACGACGACATTCAGGGTACCGGCGCCATCACTCTGGCCGGCGTGCTGAGCGTGTGCACCGTCACCGGTCGTGGGCTCGCCGAGCACCGTTTCGTGGTGCATGGGGCCGGTGCAGGCGGAGGTGGAATCATCCAAGTGCTGCTCGCGGCCTTGTCGGAAGCCGGGCTGAGCGCTGCCGAAGCGAGGGCCAGAGTCGTCGGCCTCGACAGCCGCGGTCTCATCCTCGCGAATCGCCCGGGACTCGAGGCATTCAAGCACGGATTGGCCGCCGATCCCGCCCTGGTCTCGGACTGGCGTCTCGATGATCCGAACAACATCACCTTGAACGACGTGGTGGCCAACTTCCAACCGACCGTGCTCATCGGCACGTCGGGACAACCCGGTTGCTTCACCGAGGCGATCATCCGCGAGATGGTCAAGCATGTCGAGCGCCCGGCAATCTTCGCGCTTTCAAACCCGACATCTAAAACCGAGGTGCTCCCGACGGACGCCTTGGCCTGGACCGACGGACGTGCGCTGGTGGCAACCGGCAGCCCCTTCGAACCCGTCGAGTACGGGGCGGCGCACCATCGCATCGGACAGGGCAACAACGTGTTTTGCTTCCCGGGGATCGGGCTGGGCGTCATCGCCTCCGGAGCGCGCTGCGTCACCGATGGGATGCTTCTCGCCGCTGCCCGGGCCGTGGCAGACGAGGTCTCACCGAGCAGTATTCGCGCCGGCTGCGTGTATCCGGAAATGGAATGCCTTCACCCGATCTCACGGGCCGTGGCCCTTGCCGTTGCACAGACCGGGATCAGCGAAGGCGTCGCCGAGGACAGCCTGGAAAACACGGACGCAGAGGCCGTCGCAGCACGGGTGGACGCTCACATGTGGTACCCGGATTACCTGGCGTATCGCGGCGAGCCGGACGGCTGATTCGTAGTCAGACGTGTGTAGACCCGGCCGTGGTTCTACTCGGACCACGGCTATCCGCAGAATGCAGAAAATTCCGGTAGAGGATAACCCACGCAGTGGCTCACCACGTGAGCCCGGCATGAGCCGATCCCTGTATTCGCGGACACGTGTCTGAGCACAATTGAGCAGGTAGGAATCCAGTGCTTGTAAAGGCTCAGCCGAGCTTGCTGACAAAGGTGATTCTGCGAACCGGTCGGCTGAACAATTCCCTGGTGTTGATACCGTGGATCATTCACCTGATCAACACCAGGGAATTGTGTGGAAAAGCCTGTACTCCGAATAGCGACCGCCATTGCGCTATGGATGGCGCTAACCCCTGCATTGGCCACCACACTCGAAGGGCGCGTCGTCAAGATTGCCGACGGCGACACCCTGACCATGATTGTTGACGGTCAGCAGGAGAAGATTCGACTTTCCGACATCGATACGCCCGAGCGCAAGCAACCATACGGCATGCGTGCCAAGCAGGCGCTGGCCGAGATGACGTTTGGCAAGACCATCAGCGTCTTTACGACAAGCAGAGATCGCTATGGCCGTGTCATCGGTCATGTCACCGCAGAGGGCGTCGACATCAATGCGGAGCTCGTAAGACTCGGCTACGCCTGGGTATATCGCCGCTATTCCAATGATCCCGAACTGCTCCGCCTGGAGGAGTCGGCCCGCGCCGGAAAGCTCGGACTGTGGGCGGAAAGCAACCCCATTCCGCCCTGGGAATGGCGCCGCGGCCGGCGACCGTCGAGGGATTCTCTGGCTGCCTCGCCGAAAGGCGCGCTATCGGGACTGTGATCCCATCTCCATTTTCACGCGGCAAGCAATACCAACCTGTGATAGTCGGCGCCTGATGGTTGCTATCCTGACTCGACTCCCTTTGAATGGCTTTCAGGACCCCTGGGGCCAGATTCTTTACTGCAATATTGCCGACAATGCGATGACCCGCCGGATCCCAGGCCAATCCTTTTTTCGAAATAAAATGATCAAAGCCGCCTATCATACCGTCAAGTTCTGGATCATCGTCTGCCTTCTTACGACGGTTCTCGGAACCCTGGCGATACTGGCGCGGTTGTTTGATTCCTCAAACAACCTCTCACACAAAGTTTCCAGCTTGTGGGGGCATTGGCTGTGCCGACTCAACGGGGTCCGGGTAGAGATCGAGGGATTGGAACATGTCCGGAAGGATCAAGCACAGATTTTTATCGCCAACCACCAGGGCTTTTTCGACATCTTCGCCCTCAACGCTTATCTGCCAGTCCAGATTCGATGGGTCGCCAAATCCAGCCTGTTCCGCATTCCCTTTCTGGGATGGGCGATGCGGGCGTCGGGCTACATTCCGGTGGACCGGAGCAATCGCGAAAAAGCCTATCACACGTTTCTGGCGATGATTGGGAAATTGAAGGCGGGAAATTCGATTGTCATTTTTCCGGAGGGAACGCGGTCGGCGGATGGAACCATCGGCCCGTTCAAGAAAGGCGGACCCTTGCTCTCGATCCGGTCGGGGGCGCCGCTGGTGCCGGTCACTTTGCTGGGAACGAGAAACATTATCAAAAAGGGCAGCGGCATCATTAAACCGGGATGGATTCAAATCATCATCTCACCACCCATATCCAGCCAGGCGATCATGGATGATAAAGAAGAAAACGTCCTGCGCAACCTTCGCGACATCATCTGCAGAAATTGCGAAAACCGCAAAACTCGGCATGCGCACGCGGTTTCGGAGCGAACACTTTGAATCCTGCACCGGGGGCCAATCGAGCATCGACTCCCGGTACCGAAGGGAGATCAGTAGAGCGCGACGGGATTACCCGGCGATCCAGTGGCGCCCTTCATCTTCAGCGGTGACCACACGAATAGGAACTCGTAGGCCTTGTCGGCCAGGAGCTGAGTGAAGTCCAGGTTCTCGATATTCCAGATGCCACGCTTTGTCATCATCTTGATGTGGCACTCGAACGGCTGGGATCCCTCTGACGGTACGGCCTCGGTGGCCCAGGTGTCTCCGCCCCACAAGATGATCTTGCGCGACGCGAGGTACTCGCAGGCCGAGATACCGAATCCGGGCTCGCCGGCATTGGTGGCGGCCACACGCCTGGCTTGCTCCTGGGGGGAGTAGGAATCCCACTCGGTAGGATGCCAAATGTTGCCATGGCCCGTGTGCAGGAACACACAGTCGCCTTCGCCTATCGGATCGATGTCCTGACGCTTGACCATCTCCTGGACGTCCTCGTCGGTAATGATCCCGGGATCACCCCGCTTGCTCTCTTTTGGGACGGGCACCCGATCGACGCCGCGTAGTGCCGCCGCGTCGAGCAGCACGCCTCGGCATACGAAGCCGATGTCGGCCACGTGCTCGACCCCCAGAGATCCCATGCCGTAGGCGTTGATGTCGTCGTCCTCCAGGAACCGCCCGTTGTAGAAGTAGTGCCCCTTCGAAGTGAGCACCCCGATGTGGCCGGGACCGTCGAACTGGGTGCCGATCTGTCCGATCTCCGTCGCGAGATATTCATCGTTATAGTAAAGCTCTTGCTCTCCGAACGGGCCCCCGGTGGGCAAGCCCGGGATGGTCATCCTCCAGCCCCGGGTCCCGAACGCCGGGATGCCGGTCTGGTAGACCTTGCCGAGGGTGGCGACCTTGCCCTGCTTGACCAGCCGGGTCGCCTTCAAGACCATTTCGGGTGTGGTGCGGTTCACCGAGCCCGCCTTGTCGCCTGCACCCCACTCGCTGGGCGCCCAGCCCTCGGTGAGCGGCTCGTCGTTCACCGCCCACACGGGCGTCATCGTCAGCGCGCTCGCACAGATTGCACCCGCTAAAAAGATATTTGTTGCGTGTATCGTTTTGGCCATGTCACTCCCTCCAGTTTTCTTTCGATTTGGATTAGTTACCGTCTGAGGGCCTCGACCGGGCATGCGGGACGCCCGATTTCCGGGCGTCCCGCGATCGCTTCTGGATTCACCTATGCACCGGGTGGCCGGTAGGTGACGGACTTGCTGCTCGCCTCGTCGATCTCTTCCGGCGTTAGCAGAGCCACGGTTCTCACCCCTACCGCTCCGGTGGCGCTCGCGGTCATGCTCAATGCAGCCGCGCTGATCGCATCCGGAATGTCGGCAATCACGTAAACGTCTGCTTCGCCGAACGCGAAGTAGAAGGCCTCCACTGTGCCTCCCAGGCTTCCGATCATCTCCTCGAGCATTGCTCGACGACGCGACCCGCCCTCCTTGAGCAAGCCTTTCGCACCGTCACTGGTATAGGACCCGCTAAATAGAAATTTCGCCATGATTACAGCTCCTCCTTCGTCAATGGGCACGTGAATCGAATCCACGTCGGAATGGTTGAGGTCTGCGACGGCTGCAGTGCGCAGCTCGAAAAAGGAACGCCGCTGTTCCTTGGATAGGGCATTGACGCGTTCTCGCTGACGCTTGCGGGAACTATACACCCCTTCGCCGCAGATCGGCGGCGCGAGCTTGCACTGCCGTGCCCGACATCAAGTTTTCTCCCACTCAAGCTCATAAGATGGTAAGAAGTCGCTGATTCGTCCCACCGCATCGATCGACCGGACTTTTTACACAGCCTGGGTCGATCTCGGTCCTTCGAGGCTTGACGGCCCATTCAGTCTTCCCGACCGGCCGGAGTCGGCCATCTACGAACGTACAGCGTACTGAAGAATCGCCATCTGAAGGGCTGCTTGAACCTTCATAGCTGACGTTCGCGATAGCTCCGTTCTTGGAAACATTGCGAGATGATTCGCGTCGCTTCCTCTCGCCGCCTCCGCAGTCTCGCTGTAACATGCCAGAAATCGCTCACCGAACCCTCAGGGGGTTTCAGTGGCAGGGCGTTCCTCGCGAAAGCTCGCCGTCATCCTGCACGCCGATGTGGTCGGCTCGACGGCACTCGTTCAGCGCGACGAGTCGCTTGCCCACGAGCGCATTCGGGATGCCTTCCAGCGCTTCTCCGGGACCATCGAATCCTACGACGGACATCCGCTCGAGCTACGCGGTGATGCGCTCGTAGCGGAGTTTAGTCGGGCATCGGACGCGGTTGAGGCCTCGCTTGCCTTCCAGGCCGAGAACACTCGGTTCAACTCAACGTTAGAGGACGATATTCAACCAACTCTTCGGATTGGCATCAGCCTGGGCGAGGTGGTGGTTGCGGACAACACGGTCACCGGTGAAGGTATCGTGTTGGCGCAGCGTCTCGAGCAGTTGGCCTCGGCGGGAGGGGTGTGCATTCAGGGGGCGGTCCATGAGGCGGTGCCGGGTCGGTTGCCGTTTGAATACGAGAGCCTCGGCGAGCAGGAGCTGAAGGGATTCACCGAGCCGGTGCGGGCTTACGCGGTGAGCCTCAAATCGGGTGAGGCCATACCTGCGCCGGAACTCCGTGAGCGATCAAGGCGAGAGTGGATTGTGGTCGGAGCGATGGCTCTTCTCGTCATAGCTGGCGGCGGGCTCGCTTGGTTCCAGCCGTGGGCGCCGAGAGAAGAGCCCGCCTCCATCGAGCGCATGGCGTTTCCGTTACCTGAAAAGCCGTCCATCGCCGTCCTGCCGTTCGTCAACATGAGCGGCGACAAGGAACAGGAGTACTTCTCCGACGGCATGACCGAGGACCTGACCACGGACCTGTCCAAGATATCGGACCTGACCGTGATCTCGCGCACCTCCACATCCGGCTACAAGGGCCGGAAGATCGATATCCGAGATGTGGGCGAGGCGCTCAATGTGCGATACGTGATCGAGGGCAGCGTGCGCAAGGCGGGTTCGCAGGTCCGCATCAGCGCCCAGTTGATCGATGCCACCACCGGCGGCCACCTATGGGCGGATCGCTACGACGGCGAGCTGAAGGATATCTTCAGCCTCCAGGACGAAGTGCTGGAAAAGATCGTCGAAGCACTCGCGCTCACGCTCTCGGAAGAGGAGCGCCGCCGTCTTGCCGCCAGGGGGACCGACAGCGTCGTGGCGCATGATCTCTATTTCCAGGGCCTTTTCGAGGAGGCGAAATTTACCCGGGATGCAAACCGGGAGGCCGTGCTGCTCTATGAACAGGCTTTGTCTATCGATCCCGATTATCCACTGCCCTATGCCCGCATATCCAACATCCTCCAACTGAACCCCCGCTTAGGATGGTCCGACGACGTCCAGGCTGATCTCGAGAAGGCCGTCGAACTGGCGGAGAGGGCAGTTTCCCTGGATGGGCAAAACCCCAACCTTCACTGGATGCTCGGCCGGGCCGTGACGCGGCTCCAGACGCCCGGAGCGTTGAAGCGAGGCATCAAGGCCATGGATCGGGCCATCGAGCTGGATCCGGATTTTGCCGATGCCTACGCTTTCCTGTCGGACTTGTACACCGGAGACGGCCGCGCCGACGACGGTCTCAGGTCTGTGGAGACCGCCATGCGGCTCAACCCGCGTTACCCTTTCTGGTATCTCTTCATGCGGGGGCAGACCCGATACATGGTCGAAGATTACGAGTCGGCGATTGCTGATTTCGAGGCGGCGGCGGAGAGAAGTCCGACGGCGCTTTTCCTCCGATGGTGGTTGGCTGCGTCCTACGCCCAGGTCGGGCGGCAGGAGGATGCCGAGTGGCAGGTAGAGGAGTTGATGTCGTTGGGGTTCGATGGCTCCATCGCGACCATAACCGAAACCCAGTCCATCCAGCACCCGGCGTACCTGAAGCTTTATAAAGAGGGGCTGCACAAGGCAGGGATACCGGAGTGACGGAACCAAGCTCCATCTTGGGTGACGAGATGACTCCAAAGACTCCTCACCATCTCAAACCCAGAAAATTCATCGATCGACTGGCTGGCAACCCATGGGGGGAAGACGCGATGATGTACCATGACCGCTACGCAGCTCCGCGCAAAGCCGTCGACCAACTCGTGCAGGAGACGCTACTGGGTCGTCTCGTTACCGTCGGCCCGGAAGGGGCTCTGCGTATTGGCCTTTTCCCTTTCATCATCGGGGCAGACAGCTTCGATCTCCATCTCAACAAGAACGACGAACAGCTCGCGGATCTGCGTAGCAACGACCGTTGTCTCTTCGAGGTCGACGAGGTGCTTGCCGTGGTTCCTTCGCACTGGGAGCATCCGGAAAATGCGGCGAATGGCACAGCCTACTACCGGGCTGCAGTCTTCGAGTGCACTGCGAAGATGAGCGCCGATCCCGAGAAGCTTGCAGAGCACCTGCGCGACATCATGGAGCGATACCAACCCGAGGGTGGCTACCGACCGATTGCCGCGCCTGATCCCATGTACGAAGGCATGATCGGCATGCTTGAAAAAGTGTCGCTGGAAATCGGAAAACGCCGAGCGAAGTTCAAGCTCGCGCAAAACCGTGCAACCGCGGTGCGCACCCGCATTATCGGCGAGCTCCGCTCTCGGGGCCGGACGACCGACGATCGCGCCGCCGATAGGCTGGAATGGACGCTCGATCGAGACTGATCGATTGTTCTTAGCCACCTGAAGTCCCCCTGACCCTGGCCGGCAATGTCCACAATAAGGGGTGCCGCCGTCGAGTCGACGATTGGCGCGAAGGGCGGCTTCGGATCGATCTCGAACCTTCGAGGCCTTGCACTCCGTTTAATCCTCCCGACAGGCCGAAATCGGCTGCGGATTCAGCCGGTTTTTCGCAGAAACCGAGACGCCGACCGGTTCGGGCTCGGGTCCCCTGGCTCCCGATAGGTAAAGAATCTATGAATAACCCGCGACCGCGCCTGGGTGACCGGACTCGGATATAATTGGGACCCATGGCAAGCGCCCTGCAGCTCAACGTTCTCGGCCGTTTCGAATTGCGAGCCGAGAACGAAATCGTGGCTCCGCTTGCGAAGAAAGCGCAGGCGATCTTGGCCTATCTCGCGGTCGAAAATGACAGGCCGAACACGCGCGAACGTGTTGCCTCGCTACTTTGGGGTGACAAGAGCACCGATCGGGCTCGACACAATGTGCGCCAAGCACTATCCGCGATCGGACGAAGCTGCGGATCGCTGGTCGCGTCTGACGGCGACACATTAAGCATCGATCTCGCGAGCTGTGCGGTCGATGTCGTCGAGTTCGAGCTCGCTGCGACGAGCGATGACCCGGAAGTCCTCGCCGGTTGCCTCGATCTTTATCGCGGCGAACTACTCGACGGATATCAACCGCGCGAACCTGAATTCCAAGAATGGCTACGGGATGCGAGAGAGCGCCTGCGTGCAACTGCCTGCCAGGCGATGGATCGGCTGACTCAATCGCTAATCGCGGCTGACCGAACGGACGAAGCGATTGAAATGCTAGGTCGCCGATTAACGATGGACCCGGCTTGCGAGCCCGCACATCGCCACCTGATGGAGCTGTTCGCAAGTGTCGGGCGTCGATCGGATGCGCTCAGGCAATATCACGCTTGTGTCGATGCGCTCGAGCGAGAGCTCGACGCGCAGCCAAGCGTAGAGACGAAAACCGCCTACGAAACTATCTTGAATGTCGAAGCCCTCGTCGATTCCGCGGAGCCCCATCACTTCGCTGTAACGCCCCTACGCGAAGGTGAGGCACCGATGGTGGCGGTGCTGCCGTTCGACAACCTTTCGACTCAGGAACACGTGTATTTTGCGGACGGCATCACCGAAGACATCACGACCGCCCTCTCTTGTTTTCATTCGCTTCAGGTCATTGCGCGTGGATCGGCTTTTGTCTACCGAGGGCGTGACGTACCCGAGCGGGAGATCGCTGCGGCGCTGGGTGCGCAATTCCTGGTGCGCGGCAGCGTGCAACGCATCGCGAAGCGAGTGCGAGTTACCGTAGAGCTTTCGGACGGTATACGAGGGCTCAACCTTTGGGGACAGCGTTACGATCGCGAGTTGGAGGATGTGTTCCAGGTGCAAGATGAGATCACTGCAACCGTCGTATCGACTCTGGCCGGGCGAGTTGAGGCCACACAGCTTGCGCGTGCTCGCAAGGCGCCGATCGAACGATTGGAAGCCTATGACATTCTACTTCGCGGGAAAGACCACCATCATCGTTTCACATCGGGGGACTGTGCAACGTGTATCGACATGTTCTGCCGCGCGATCGAGAAGGATCCAACCTATGCGGTTGCACATGCGTGGCTCGCTTGCGGGCTGGGCCAGGCGATGGTTTGGGAGCTGGATGAGCGCGCGAAGCTCGTCGATCGTTCGCAAGCGGCGGCCGAGCGTGGGCTCGAACTCGACGAGAACGAAAGTGAGTGCCATCGTGTTTTGGCGCAGGTCTTTTTGACGAGAGGCGATCTCCGGCGCTCGTTGCACCATCAGGAGCGTGCATTGTTTCTCAATCCAAACGATGATCGGTCGGTCTGCTCGATGGGAGAAATCCTTACGTTGGCAGGTCGTCCGAAAGAAGCGGAGGAGTGGGTGCGTCAATCGCTTCGGTTGAATCCCTATCACCCACAACGATATTGGACACACCTGGCACGTGCGCTGTTTCACTTAGAACGTTTCGATGAAGCTTTGAGCGTGTTTGATAAAATCGGCCGTCCACGAATCGACGATCTCGCCTACAGCGTTGCTGCGAGCATAAGAATCGGGGAACCTTCGAATATAGAACGAACCATCAACGCTCTGATCATAGCCTTCCCCGACTTCGACGCCGCGTCGTTTGTCGACAGCTTGCCGTACGAGCGCGCCCAGGACAGGGATTTAGTCCTGTGCGCACTCGAAGAAGCAGACCTAAAAGCCGAAAACTAAGCCGCCTTGTCTTGGAATCTTCCGGCAAGATGCTTGCTCAATGCTTCGGCGTCTCGGCCTACACCGTCTATGAGGTTCGAACCCTTGCTACGCTGAAAGCGAATCCCGAGTACGTACAGTCCCGGCTCAGGCGTGACCCCACCCTCATGTCGAATCTCGCCGCCGTCGTCGAGCACGGGGACCTTCAACCAGGGATAGCGGCGTTTGTAACCTGTCGCCCAAACGACCGTCCTGATGTTTTCTGCTCGGAGATCGATCACGGTCGGCGCTGTACGCACTTTGACAGGGGGAATCGAATCGAGATCCGCGGCCGGTGCCAGGGCGCTGCTTGATTCGATGAATCCGTCGATCTTGACGAGTAGCTGCATCATCTGTGCATCGGCTGCCTCGACTTTCGCTTCGAGATCATCGGCAAAGTGGACCCCATCGCCTTGTACCGAGATTGCTCTGCCAACCAAACGAACACCTTTCTTCTGCAGCTCGCCGAGGTCGAGGTTGCGATTCTCTGGCGTACCAACCAACTGGGGTGGCGGCGTTTTTCGTTCTTCGGCGGGATCGGCCGGCGCATTGAATGCGCCAATTTCGTCCATCCAATATAAGATGTCCTTACCCCGATACCGGCGCGGCACCCGAACGTGCGTTCCGACCGCCAGTGTTACTTTGCGACCGGCCTGCGTCAGCTCTTCAGCGATCTGTAGACCGGTGGCGGAAGCACCCACAACGAGGACACCGCCTTGGGGCACCTGTGAGGGATTCCGATAGTCCGAAGGTACGAGCTTAACGATGTCGCTCGGCATTGCGGCACTGAATGCAGGGACTCGTGGCGTGTCGCAGAATCCTGTGGCCACGACCACATTGTAGGCCAGCCAATCGCCGTTATCTGTTGCTATCCGAAAGCGTCGGTTGTTGAGCCGTTCTACGATTTGCACAGTGGTACCGGTCTGTACCGGTGCTTCGAACGACTCGGCGTACCGCTCCAAATGCCGGATGAACTCGGGCATCGTCATGAAGTCGTCGGGATGCTTGCCGTTGTAATGGAAATGCGGTAATCGACTTTGCCAATTTGGCGTGAGTAGCCGGAGCGAATCCCAGCGCTCGCTGCGCCAACGTTCGCCGACCCTGCCGCGCTCGAGGATGACGTGGTCGATTTGGTGCTCGGTCAGGCAGCGGCTCATGGCCAAACCGGCCTGTCCGCCACCGATGATGACTGTGTCAATGTGTTTCATGCCGGATCTCCTGCGTGGTGAATTGATTTGGTCCACGCACGCAGTATCGGCATGTCATGTCAAACCGATGTACAGACCAACATCTATCCACTGTCTAATTCGCGTCTTTTTTTCTGGTTTCCTTTCGGAAGATCGTAATCGTTCCGTGGGTTGGTGGAGATCTGGTGTAGCCCCGGCCAATGACGAATTTCTGGAAACGGCCCACGTTCGTTTCGCGGTTATGCGCCGACGACTGCTCTTGGTGCCGATGCGGTCAGTTACGCATTGGAGCTTGCGTGAAGCCAACCGTCAGAAATCCGGTGAGAGTCGACCTTCAGAGAGTCAGGATCGCGCCTTGCTTGCCCAATTCGCGAGCTTCCCGTCAGGGCCGATCTCGGATCTTCGAGGCTTGACGGCCCCTTCAGTCATCCCGATCGACCGGTTGAGGTCGCAGCCAACTGTAGACATTCGGGCTGGTGAGTCGTGCCAGAGAAAGCGGACACTCGACGATAATAGGTGGAAACTATCCACCTCGGGAACGGTTCGGAAGATCCATATTGCTTTATCATTCCAACTCGTCGTGTCAACCCTCCTCCGGGTCGAATTCAGTCAACAAGACACAAAGCATATGCATGTTTCAAACGTCATGAAACTGCGCTTAACCCTGGTCCCTCTCGCCCTCCTGCTGGCATCCGGATGTGAACTTATGGGGAAAACCTCCCTTCAGACCGTACCTTTGGAGGAACCGGTTATGCTGGAGAACATAGCGCGCGTTCAAGTGGAGTCGGTTTCGAAGGAAGCAGGCGCCGCCCGAGAGTACGCTATTGGCGTCCGTTCAGGTGATTACAGCTTCACGGATGAGGATCTGGCCAATCTGCAGGGATCACTAGAGAGCACTATCAAATCCGTCACAAATTTGAAAGAACTTCATCCGACCAGGCAAGTGCGCATCCTACTAATGATTCGGAGCTACGTTGTTGCATATACGAATCATTCGCTCGCTATGCTTGCTGCGATCGATTGGTGTGCTGAACGCGAGGATGGCTTGGCAATCTACCGCGAGGTTTTCTACGCGCCGAGGTCATGGAATGTCCTTGGCCCGACCCCTGGGAGCGAAAAGGATGCCATAGCCCGTGCAGTTGTTCGACGAGTTGGCGAGAGTAGTTTAATGTTCGCGGCTGGCAGCGAGCCTAACGAAGTACTACCAAGATCCTTCGACGGAACGTACGACACGTTCGAGGAAGCTGTTTCAACGCTGCCAACGAATATGCGCTCATGGGGATTGTTGTACTTCCCCGACCCCTATGTACCGATACCGATATATTTCCCTGGATCGGACACCGTTAACGTTCCCTGGCAGTCGGTGGATGCACCAGCAGCCATTTCCTGTGACGCAGTGATGAGAGATGGGTAATCCAGCTAGCGCAACTGATTTGGTCGCCGAAAAATCATCCGGGACGAGTGAGAGGATATTCCACATTCCAACCTGATGAGAGGGGAGGAATGAGTAAGTCGCAAAAGCTATAGCCCAGAACAAAAAGACGGAGTGTTGGGCGTTGCCAATGTCTCCTATTTGCTATGAGGCATTACTCGTTGCGAACGTCTCCTTTGGGTTGCCGCCGTTCAGCGGGGCCTTATGGCAACACACGATAATGCTTCGGTGCATGAGGCAGAAATCGGCCAGGTCCGGCCAGTCAATAGTCGGAGGTCAACGTCTGCTTTGCGGTGATCCTGCTTCGCTGAAGTCGGCGAAGGTAGACCATCAGCTTGGGAAGCTGTGAGCCTACCTCCAGCCATCTGCGGCTTCCCCCGGTCGTCCGAGTGCCCACCTGACGGTGGGACGGGTCCCTACCCCTGACCGCATTGGACGGAAGGTAGCAGGTCCACCAGCCGCCTGGGCGATGATGACTGCCCGTGCGGCCAGGAGTAGGCTTCGCACTCGACCGTGCGAGAGGTGCCCTCAAGTTCGGGGTATTTCCCGCCTGCTTTCGACCAAGAACCCATACATGGAGGAGATTTCATGAAGACTTCCCGCTTGAACGAAAATGGGACGCTGGCGACAGGTACGCCGACCTTGCGGCGGGCCACGTGCTGGATGGGGTTCTTGCTGATGGTGGCTTTGCCATCAATGGCAAGCGCCGTACAGCAAGACGCCGAATACTATGTGCAGGAAAAGCGATTTGGCGAGCAGTGGGCGGTCGAAGACAAACAAGTCCGTGAAAAATTGGCGGCGCTCGAGAAGAAATTCGGCAAGAAGCCGAACATCGTCTACATCCTGGCGGACGACATCGGTTACACCGAGCTCGGATCGTACGGCGGAGGCATTCGCGGCTTTAAAACTCCAAACCTCGATCGCCTGGCAGATGAGGGCATGCGCTTCCTGTCCTACTATTCCCAGCCGGCCTGTACGTTTACGCGCATGTCCTTGATGACAGGACGTATCCCGATCCGTACTGGAATGAATGCTGTTCTTTTTCCCGGGACCAAAGGAGCTGGGCTTGCCAATTACGAAGTGACCATCGCCGAGCTCCTCTCGGAGGCGGGTTACACCACTGCAATGTACGGCAAGTGGCACATGGGTGGCTCATTGGACGACCAGGAGTTCATACCCACCAATAATGGCTTTGACGAAGCGGAGTGGAGCGAAGGAAATCCGCTGTGGTGGGGATACAATAAGGGCGTCAAACCCACCGATAATGCCGGCCACGTGAGCATGGCTCATTTCGCCTGGCCACCGGGACCTGATGCCTCACCTTACGACATGGGTGGAGTCATGCGTGCCAACAAGGGCGGGGAGCCGGGGATTGTCTATCCCTTCAGTGTCGAAAAGTACAACTCCTATGATACCGAAGTGGCCGACCTGACAATCGATTACATCAAGCGTAAAGCGGGCGATGAGAAGCCTTTCTTTGTCTACTACGCTGGCAAAGGTAACCACTTTATTGGCGCGAACCCCAAATTCATGAACACGCCCGCCGGAACCAACAACGCCGCTCAGATGACCGAGCACGACTTTAACGTCGGGCGTGTACTGGATACGCTCAAAGAGTTGGGCATTGCGGAAAACACGTTGGTTGTCTGGTCGAGCGATAATGGCCCGATGTACGCCATGCATCCGCACGGTGGGTATTCACTGCTCAAGGGAGAAAAGGGTGACACCTTCGAGGGTGCCATACGCGTGCCCGGACTTGTCTGGTGGCCTGGAATGATTGAAGCCGGTCAGGAACCGGACGGTATCGTCGATGTCACGGACCTATTTACCACGGCGGCCACCATCGCCGGTGTCAAAGACAAAATTCCAAATGATCGCGTTACGGACGGTGTCGATCAAAGCTCACTGCTGCTCCTGGGCAAAGGAAAATCCAGGCGAGATTGGAACTTTCACTACAACCATCCGGGTCTCGAAGCAGTGCGCAAGGATCAGCTCAAGTTCCGTTTTCCCGATGCGCCGGATAAGCCGACCTTCGGTTTCACTGAGGCACACCACTTGATTTACAACATCTACTATGACCCGGGCGAGAGATATCCGAACATGGTAGAAATCGGCCTTTGGGCGGGACCTGCATTTACAAAGTTGATTCAGGATCACAAAGTGATGATTGAGAAGTTCCCACACCAGGTGCAGAAGGCTTATAACGCTGACTTCGATTATCCATTTGACCCGGACCCGACTAAATAATGTCTGCTGCTCAGCGGCGCGTGCGCGTCGCGCCGTCGCTGAGGCTCACAGCTTCCCAAGCTCATGACCTACCTTCGGTGCATAGAGTCGGAGGCAGGAACACCGAAAAGCAGTCATTCGCCCCCTGGACTCGAATGGCCAAAAGGGGTCGGTTTTTGCCGTTCAGCACGCCGTGATGCTGCAGTGCATGAGGCAGAAATCGGCCACTTTGAGTCATTCAGCTTAGATGGAAATCGAGTTCTGAACGTCCGCTTATCTCCTCATTGCTGTCGTTTGCTCGCCAGCTAATCCATCTCCAGCACGTTCCATTCAAAGCCCTAGCACTCAGCTTGGTGGCTGGTCTCGTCCACTGAACAGTCTGGTCAGATTTCGACCCCGTGGTGTGTCGGGCGACAACCCGTCGCCTTGTAGGCCTGCATCGACACTCCCTACACTCGGCCTAACCTCCACCACGACACCGACCCCAGATCCCTCAGCCAATACTCTGGCTTAACCGCAAATCGGCCCTTTACTTTGACTATCCCCAGGGGCAAGCCGCGACTGAAAATCTGCATGTCGGTGCCTGATAGACGCAGACATGCTTACGGATTCCTGCGGTCGGTAAACGTACTCCGGCGCGCCCCGGCAGGCGATCTTTGAAACCGTTCGCAATCTCTGCCGCCCAGTCGTAATATTAAAAGGATGGGATGTATGCTTAAAAGAGGCGGTGGGCTGTATCCGAGGCTGCATATCGGCGCGGTCCTGCTCGCCGCTGGTGAAGGCCGGCGCATGGGTGGTGTGGCCAAGCCGCTGATAAGACTACAAGGCGTGCCGCTGATCAATCGGAGCCTAGTGGCTCTTAGTGGTGCGGGTGTCGATGAGGTGGTCGTGGTCACTGGCTACGCGAGTCGGTATGTAGAACAACAGGTGCAAGAATTCCCGGTAACGTTGGTGCATAACTCTTTACACGCTGATGGTCAGGAAGGCTCCGTGCGGGCAGGGCTGGCTGCGCTCAGCGGGCCTTTCGATGCGGTGTTCGTCCTGCCCTCTGACCAGCCTTTGATTTCGTCAGATGACCTGATCGAGCTCATCGGCGCGTTCAAGAAGCGGCCTGCAGGGCACGTGGTCGTTCCCACAGTGAACGGGCAGCGCGGTAACCCCGTCGTGCTGGACGAAGTGGCGCTGGCAGAAATACTGGACAGCGATACCAACCTGGCTTGCCGTCACCTGACGGATAATGATCCCGAGCTCGTACACGCATACGTTACTTACAACACGCACTTCATTACCGATTTGGATACGCCCCGCGATTTACAGGTGCTTGCAGAGCGAACAGGTTGGCGTCTGGAGATGCCGGCAGAAGAGGTGGACGAACCAACAATTGGTTCGCAAACGCCAGTCGCTCTGCCGTCCTATTAAGGCAGCACGACACACATTTAATAAAAATAACTTCGGGAGGAGCAATCCATGATACCCCGTCAATTCGAATATCACGCGCCGCAATCCGTGCCAGAGGCAATTGCGTTGCTGCAGAAATTCGGCGATACGGCCAAGTTGCTTGCCGGCGGCCACAGCCTGATTCCGATGATGAAGATCCGCTTCGCGGAGCCGGAGCACTTGGTCGATCTCGGCAAAGTTGCCGAACTAAGAGGCATAAGTGAAAAGGGCAAGGAGCTGCACATCGGCGCGATGACGACCGAGAACGATCTCATTTGGTCGACGCTCGTGCAGGAGAAATGTCCGCTGCTCGTCGAAGCCGCGCGCCTGATTGCGGATCCGCAAGTCCGCTACAAGGGCACGCTCGGCGGCGACATATCGCACGGTGATCCAGGTAACGATCATCCGGCAATTATGCTCGCACTTGGCGCATCGCTTGTACTCCAGGGTAGCGACGGAGAGCGCGTGGTGGCCGCGGACGATTTCTTTCTCGACTTGTACAGCACCGCGCTCGAGCCCGATGAAGTGCTCACGGAGATCCGTATTCCGGTCCCGGCTGCAGGCTCCGGCTGGTGTTACGCGAAACTCAAGCGCAAGACCGGCGACTTCGCGACTGCCGCGGCGGCGGTGATGCTCAGGATGAAGGGCGATACCGTAGAGGATGTCTCGATCGCGTTGACCAATGTTGGCGCGACGGCGCTGAAGGCGCGTGAGGCCGAGGATTCCCTGCGCGGCAGGAAACTTGATGATGCGGCCATCGCCGAGGCGGCTCAGGCAGCGATGTCGATCTGCGACCCGGCAGAAGATCTGCGCGGCAGCGTTGAGTACAAAACCGCGATGACCGGCGAAATGACGCAGCGTGCGCTGCGCACGGCACACGAGCGCGCAATGTAGTCGCGTCAGTTCACGAAGGAACAGAACTATGGCGAACAAACGAACAGTGTCGTTCAAGCTGAACGGCAACGATGTCGACGCCGTCGTTGAGCCTCGAGAGTTACTCATTCATACTCTGCGCGAGCGGCTGTCGACTACCGGCCCCCACATTGGTTGCGAAACGTCGCACTGTGGCGCCTGCACGGTCGATCTGGATGGCGCGTCGGTTAAGTCCTGCACGGTTTTAACGGTGCAATGCCAGGACGCAGACGTGCTAACCATCGAGGGGTTCGAGAAAGACGGAAAGTTGCACGCGTTGCAGGAGGGCTTTACGCAGGAGCACGGATTGCAGTGCGGCTACTGCACACCAGGCATGATCACCCGTGCCTACAGATTGCTGCAGGAAAATCCCAACCCGAGCGAAGAGGACATCCGATACTGGATGGCGGGCAATCTGTGCCGCTGCACGGGCTACCAGAACATCGTCAAGGCAGTGCAGTACGCGGCTGAAAAGTTGTCGTCGGCACAGGAGGTATCGTAGTGGCTGCTACACTCGATCTGATCGAACGCGAAAATGCGCTTCAAGGGCTGGGCGTTTCGAGACTACGCAAGGAAGATGCCCGTTTCATCCGCGGCAAGGGCACCTACATCGATGACCTTCAACTGCCGGGCATGTTGTTCGGCGCTATCGTACGCAGCCCGTACGCCCACGCGCGTATAAAGTCAATCGACAAAGACAAGGCCCTCGCCATGCCGGGCGTCGCGGCGGTCCTGACCGCCGATGATTTGAGGCCGCTGGGCTTGCATTGGATGCCGACGATCGGCGGCGACACGCAGGCTGTACTGGCGGACGAAAAAGTCTGTTTTCAGATGCAGGAAGTTGCGATGGTGATCGCCAGCGATCGTTACACTGCTGCCGACGCCGCGGACATGGTGGTAGTCGAGTACGAAGAGCTGCCGGCGATTGTTGATCCACACAAGTCCATGGATGCCGACGCCCCGATTATTCGCGAAGACATTGCGGACAAGGACGAAGTTAGTCACGGTAAGCGCACCCATCCAAACCACATCTTTACCTGGGAAGCGGGCGATAAGGACACAACCGATGCTGTATTTGACAGCGCCGCGGTGACCGTCAAGGAAGAAATCCTCAATCCACGCGTACATCCATGTCCCATCGAGACTTGTGGTTGCGTCGCATCCTTCGACAAAGTGACCGGTAAGCTGACGGTCAACGTTACGTCGCAGGTGCCGCATCTGTTTCGCACGGTGGTTGCAATGCTGTCCGGAATTCCGGAAAGCAAGATCCGCATCATTGGTAGCGATATCGGCGGTGGATTCGGCAATAAGGTGCCGATCTATCCTGGCTACGTGATCGCCATCGTCGCCTCGATCGTAACCGGCGTGCCGATCAAGTGGATTGAATCTCGCATTGAGAATATTTCAACGACAGGATTTGCCCGCGATTATCATGGCATCGGCGAACTCGCGGCAGACAAGGATGGCCGCATCAAGGCGCTGCGCTTTTTCGCGTTGGCCGATCATGGGGCATTCAATTCACACGTATCGGCAACCGTGTTGCCGGCCGGATTGTTCAGCATCTGCACGGGTTCCTACGACATACCAGCGGCGTATTGCCGCGTCGACGCGGTCTATACGAACAAGGCGCCGGGCGGGGTGGCGTATCGCTGCTCGCTACGGGTCACCGAGGCGGTGTACCTGATCGAGCGCATGATCGACGTACTGGCGCAGAAGGTCGGCGTTGATAAAGCGGAGATACGCCGGCGCAACTTCATCAAAGAGGACATGTTCCCGTACACCACGTCCTTGGGTTGGACCGTCGACAGCGGTAGTTATCACAACGCGCTCGATAAGGTATTGAGGGCGGTCGACTACGAGGGGCTCTTGAAGGAACAGGCAGAAAAGCGCGCCAACGGCGAACTGATGGGCATCGGCATCAGCACCTTTACGGAAATCGTGGGGGCTGGGCCCACCAAAGTGTGCGACATACTTGGTATTGGATTGTTCGATAGTTGTGAAATTCGCGTGAACCCGACGGGCAGTGCCATTGCGCGGCTGGGCACGATGAGCCAGGGGCAGGGGCACGCGACCACGTATGCGCAGATCATCGCCACGGAACTCGGCCTGCCGTCGGATGAAATCCAGATCGAGGAAGGCGATACCGACAAGGCGCCGTACGGTGCTGGTACCTGGGGGTCTCGGTCGACGCCGGTGGCCGGTGCCGCCGCTGCATTGGCGGCCCGCAAAATCCGGGCGAAAGCGAAGACCATCGCCGCACATCTGATGGAGGTTGGCGAAGCCGACCTGGAGTGGGAGGTCGACCGCTTCAATGTCAAAGGCAATCCCACGCAGTCGAAAACGATGAAGGAAATTGCCATGGTGGCGCACACGGGCAACCTGCCGGATGGCATGGAGCAGGGCCTGGACGCCAGCGAATACTACGATCCGCCGAATCTGACATTTCCATTCGGCGCTTATGTCTGCGTGGTCGATATCGATCGTTTCACTGGCGAGACCAAGGTGCGGCGTTTCTACGCGCTGGACGACTGCGGCACGCGAATCAACCCGATGATCATCGAGGGGCAAATTCACGGTGGCCTGACGGAAGCGTTTGCGGTCGCGTTTGGCCAGGCAATCCCGTTCGACGAAAACGGCAACCATCTCGGCAACAGTCTGATGGACTATTTCCTGCCCACCTCGTTTGAAACGCCACATTGGGAGACCGATGAGACCGTCACACCGTCACCGCACCATCCGATCGGCGCCAAGGGCGTCGCGGAATCGCCGCATGTCGGTGGCATTCCCTGTTTTTCCAATGCGGTCGTGGATGCGTTTGCGCATTTAGGAGTAACGCATATGGACATGCCACACACGGCTTTTCGTGTATGGCAGCAGTGCAAGGCGCTGGGCATCGACAAGCGCGACGGCGCGTAGCTCCCATGGAGGTGCAATTCGACAAGACCTTTCCGCTGCCAAGCTCGCCGGCAATTGCCTGGAAATTTCTGCAGAATATAGAGGCGGTCGCAGGCTGCATGCCCGGCGCGGAGCTTACCGAGCGGGTGGATGAGAACCGCCATAAGGGAACGGTGAAGGTCAAGGTGGGTCCGGCGACGATGTCGTTCAGAGGCGAAATCGAGGTGCAGGATATTGACGTGACGACTCAGTCTCTGCGTCTGATTGGCAAAGGCACGGACAGCACCGGGAATTCCGGTGTTTCCATGAATCTACTCGCACGCATTGACGCGGTCGATGGCGGTTTGAGCGAGTTGGTCGGTTCGAGCCAAGTATCGGTGAGCGGTAAGGCAGCGGCCTTCGGTGGACGCATGATGAACTCGGTTGCCGATAGAATTTTGCTACAGTTTGCCGACAATTTTGCGGCCCAGGTCGCCGCGCTGAAAGAGCAACGGGCGTCCCCCGCAGACGAGGGCAGCGACTCGCCGGCGACAGCTCCGGCATCGAGCGCGGGAGAACTCAACGTTCTCGCACTCGGTTGGGCGGTATTCAAAGACTGGCTGCTCGGCCTCTTTAGCAGGAAGAAAGTGTGAGTCTTGCCGCCAACCGAATGAATGAAATTGCTGGTCTGCAAGACCAGCTTGAGTCTGCCGGCTACGTTGCCGAAGCCGGACTCGCGGCAACCTTGCTGCTGACGCTCGACCTCGGTCGGCCACTGCTGGTTGAGGGGGAGGCGGGAGTCGGCAAAACGGAAATCGCTAAAGCGTTCGCGACGGTGCAGAGTACACGCATCATTCGTCTGCAGTGCTACGAAGGGCTCGATGTGCATGCCGCGATGTACGAATGGAACTACCAGCGGCAATTATTGGCGATCAAGCTGCTCGAGCAAGATGACCGCCCGCTGGCCGCCAAAGAGAAGGACATCTTCTCCGAAGATTACCTGCTGAAGCGACCTTTACTCGAGGCGATCAGCTGCGATGAATCGCCCGTGTTGCTCATCGACGAAGTGGATCGCGCCGACGAGGCGTTTGAAGCCTATCTCCTCGAATTGTTGTCCGACTTCCAGATTTCCATTCCGGAATTGGGCACGGTAGATGCGGTTACAAAGCCGTTGGTGATTATCACCTCAAACGGCACCCGCGAACTCTCCGACGCGTTGCGCCGTCGATGCTTGTACCAGTTCATCGAGTATCCGGATTTCGCGAAGGAGTTAGCGATCGTCAAAATCAAGGCGCCGCAGGCAGCAGACGATCTGGCCCGCCAGGTGGTGGCGTTCGTGCAACAGGTTCGTCGTATGGAGCTGCAAAAAATGCCGGGCATTGCCGAGACGCTGGATTGGACGGCGGCCTTGCTACGCATGGGAATTACCGTCATCAACGACGAGGGCGCGGAGCACATCATCGATACCTTGAGCGCCCTCATCAAGACTCGCGATGATCGCACTGGATTTACTTCCGATGTGGTGTCGCGCATTGCTGCGACATGTTAACTGTTGCGGCTCTCGAACAGAGCAATGTCGGTACGGTTTTATTGAAGCGGATCGCGGGCTTTACTTCGTTTTTGCATGCCAACGGCTACGGCGTCAGCGCAGCCGATTCGGTTAATGTCGTCGACGCCGCCGCTCTGACAGGGGTACTCGACCAAGCGATCCTGCGCTGGAATTTGAAATCGCTGCTGTGCAACCGTTACGAAGAATGGAAACGCTTCGACGCCTTGTTCGATGCCTACTTCCTGCCGGCGAATATAAAGGTATTCGTGGAACGGGGCGCCGCGGTCGGCAAACCGGAGGTAGGCACCACGGGTGACGACGACCCGCGCGAATTGTCGGCCACGCCGGAAAATGCGGTGGTCGATGAAACGCAAGCCGCCCGATATGGCGCAAGTCGCGAGGGAAACCTGTCGTCCACGGATTTTGGTAAACTCGACCAGGCGGACCAGGCGCGCAAAATCGAAGCGTTGATGCGGCGCCTGGCGCGGCGTTTGAAACTCCTGAAGCTGCGTCGTGAGGTGCGCTCGCAGCGCGGTCGGAGGCTCGATTTGCAAGGCACGATACGACAAAGTGTTTCGAGCGGCGGCATACCCTTACGACTCGCCTGGAAGACACGCCGGCGCGTGCGCCCGCGTCTGGTGCTGCTGCTGGACGTCAGTCGCTCGATGAATTCCTACAGTTTCTTCTATCTGCGACTTGCACGCGCGTTGTGCAACGAACTTGCGGACGTACATTGTTTTGTTTTTAGCACTCGCATCACCAGCGTCGGTGAGGCGTTGCGAGACCCGGATCCGTGGCGGGCGCAAGAACGCCTGGGTGTGCTTGCAGCCGGTTGGTCCGGTGGTACGCGCATCGGCGAGTGCTTACAGGATTTCAATCGCGGCCAGGGAGCACGGCTGGTACATTCCCGTACTGGCGTGATCATCGTCAGCGACGGATACGACACGGGTGAACCGGCGCAGCTTGCGGCAGCGCTTGGCACACTGCGGAAACGCGCACGCCGCATTGTCTGGTTTAATCCATTGCTGAACCAGCCGGATTTCTCGCCTGTGGCGGGTGGTATGCAAGCAGCGATGCCTTACCTCGATTTGTTGGCGCCGGGCGCCGACCTTGCGGCCGTTGAACGCGCAATGCCGCAGCTGATTGAGTCACTGCGTTGACAAGGGACGTGCCCCCGGGATCGGCGCGGTTCGGAGGATTGGGAATATGAGTTCGCAAGATATCAAATCGACCATTGAGCAGCTGACTGCGTCCGGCAAAGCATACGCAATGGCCACCGTGGTTCGTACGGAGGCCCCAAGCTCGGCGAAAGCCGGCGACAGAGCGGTACTCGACGAGGAGGGTATCCTTGCCGGTTGGGTTGGCGGGGGTTGCGCGAAGCCCGCGGTGACACGCAACGCAGCCGACGCGTTGCGTGATGGTCAAACGCGCCTGATTCGCATAAGCCGCGATATCGAAGGACTTGAAAGCGGTATCATCGGTTATCCGATGACCTGCCAGAGTGGCGGGACACTGGATATTTTCATCGAGCCCGTTGTGCCCAAACCGTTACTTGTCGTTATTGGACACACCGCCATCGCCCAGGCACTTTGCGCACAGGCCTCGAGCGTCGGGTTTGACGTTGTGGTCGCGGCCCCAGGAGGTAAGCGAGAAAGATTTGCGGCGGCGAGCGGCTGGCTCGAAGATCTCGATGAGGTCGCTAAAATAGAACGGATTCCTGCGGCAATCGTCGTTGCCACGCAGGGCTCCGGCGACGCGCGCGGCCTGGACGCGGCATTGACTTTGGGCGGGGGCTACGTTGGTCTAATAGCCAGCCCGAAAAAAAGTGCGCGTCTCAAAGAGACGCTGAAGAAACGGGGCCACGATGCAATCGCGGTGGACTGCATCGACGCTCCGGCAGGACTTGATATCGGTGCAATCACGCCAGAAGAGGTCGCCGTTTCCGTGTTGGCCGAATTGGTGCAACGCCGACGACTTGGTAGCGAAAATCGCATTACGGCAATGTCGGAGAGCGGCGCAGCCGGCGAGGATGCCGCAGAGTGCTGTTTGTCGGTTAAATCGGCAGTAAACGAGATCGATTGAGATGAGTGCAACCGAGGAACCCACTGAAGTCCTTACAATGGTACTCGCCTGGCTTGAGGCTGGCCGGAAAGTTGCGTTGGCTACCGTGGTGGAAACAAGTGGGTTTTCTCCACGGCCCGTGGGCAGTAATTTGGTCGTTGCGACAGACGGCGCGTTCGCAGGATCAGTGTCCGGTGGCTGTGTCGAAGGAAAGGATGAAGGATAAGGATAGGCATTTCAAAGGGGGTTTTCGAGGTTCTGCAGCGGGTTCGAGCGGGCGATGCGACTCGACCCACGCCGCCCGGGAGCCTATATGTATGTTCTCGGTATGATCCGGTTTGGTCTGGAGCAATACGAAAGTGCAGCGAGGGCGCTACAGCGGGCCCACGAAAGAAATCCCGAGAATCGAGTTTTGGACGTACCTTTGGTAGCGGTCTACGCCAGTTTGGGTCGTTTCGATGACGCGCAGAACGCTTTAAAGAGGTATACGAATGTATCGGCTTCTTCCACGATGAATGTCAGCCTCATCATGGACTGGTGGCCTTTCAGGCGCGAGACTGATATCCGGCGTTTTGGCGGGGCACTGATTAAGGCTGGGCTGTGCTGCGCAGAGCATTTGGAGAAATACATAGAGCGCGTCCGCCAAGGCGGCACCTTGCAATAAGATTTCACGTACGCTAAAGGCGTACTGGCTTGCGCTATTGGAAAGTCGAGATCGCCCGTCGCTCTTTTCACATTTGCGCCCGACCGCGCCGGCCAAACTCCCCGAATACGGTTAAAGATCCGCTTGTCGGCTTTCGTGCATCTCTACGGACGTTGTCAGACTTGAACGAGCACGAATGACTCAAAACGGGGCACAACCAGACATTCGGTCTCCTAGACTCGAGGGGCTGGAATGGGTCGAACGTCGCCGTTGGACGGCCGCGAATGAATTTCATCGCCTAAACGGCGAGAATCGGCCAAAACCTGTCGTTGGCGTGGGCACTCCGAGCGGCTGCTTTGCCGACTTTTCGGACTTCTCGGAAAGGCACAGCATCACTACATTGCTGCGCCGCAAAAGGCTGAAATCCGGCTAATCACGCCAATCCGAAGAGTCAAACCGCCATCTGACCGGCCGTGGGGTCGGTTTAGTGATCGAGCTGCGCACGTCGCTGGAGCAGGTTACCCCACGCCAGCATCCACAGGTGGCTTGAGCTCATCCACTAACGCCTGCGCCGCCTGTAAATCCGGCGCGTCGAACCCTTCGCTAAACCAGTCGAGACAGTCCACCACAACCTGGAGGGCCTCTTTACTCTTGTCCTGTTGCCGCCATAGGCGAGCGAGTCGCGTAGCGGCACGGAGTTCCGGGAGGTGTGCGTCCATCTCGCGAGAGATGCGAATCGCTTCTTTGAAACTGGCCTCGGCCCGGGACGGATCCGGCGTCGGCCCGGCAAGGAGCAGCTCGGCCTTCGTCTGCAGTACGCCAGGCAAGTAAAGCCGTTCGTTGGTCAGTTTAACAATGCCCAAGGCATCGTCGAGACACGCTAATCCCCGCTCTGGGCGGTCGAGCGCGCCGTACGCTTGCGCCAACAGTGTCAGAAACCACGGCATAATGATTTGTGCGGAACTGCCACGCCAGGTGTTCGTTCCTGCCTCTATTTCTGCCAACGCGGTCTCGGACGGCTCAGACAACATCGAAAGATGTCCCCGGCAGGCGACACCAATCGACCCAAACGCGGACAGACCGTGCGCCGCACACACCGCTATCAACTCGTCCACCAGCGCTCGTTGCGCTTCGAGTCCACCGTAACGTTGACGGAAGAAGCAAACGTTGAATAGCGTAAAGGCAAGAGTCGGACCGTGATCCATAGCGCGCGCGTTTTCGAGTGCCTCCTGAATGCGCAAGAGGGACTGCGCCGGATATCCCAGTTCGAGAAGCGCATGGGTCAAGTAGGTCAAGAGGGCAGCTCGAATGTCGTATCCGTAACGAAAGGCGAGCGGCCGATGCTGGACGGGATCGTATAACGCGAGCGCGCCCTCGAAATGCTCCCGCGCAGAGTCGAAATCGCCTCGGTGAACAGACGTGACACCGATACTGCGATGAGCCATCAGACGCGCGGTTATGTCGTCGTCTCGCTCGGCTCCGCGTAACATCTCCCGTGCCTTCTGCAAGGCGACATCCAACTCGCCGCGAAGCAGGTGACCGGTATATTCCCCCCAGTTCACGGTGATCAAATGCGACCGATTGCCGGTCAGGTGACAAAGCTCTCGCGCCCGGGCGAAGGCAGCGACGGTCTGGGGAGCCGACCAACCTTTGGCGGGAACGAGCGTCACCGCCAGCTGGATCTGCAGCTCGAGCTCTTGCTCGTCGCGGGTCGGTGCCTCTGGAAGTGCCACGACCCCTTCGATCCCCCGGTCCAGGTACGAGATGGCTTCCTCATTGGCCGAGCGGCTGAGCGCCTGAGTTGTCGCCTGTTGCCAATAGGCGGCAGCCTGCTCCCATGCCCCCGCTTCGGTGTAGTGGTGGGCCACTAGTTCCGGTTGCGTTTGCGCGAGTTCCGGGAATCGCGACTCCAGCAGCTCGGCCACCTGATGGTGATACTGCTGGCGTGTGCGATTGAGCAGAGATTGGTAGGCGGCGTCTTGAATCAGCGCGTGCTTGAAGATGTACCGTGCGCGCTGCCCGCGACCACGCTGATAGAGCAGCTCATCCGCCACCAGCTGTTCAAGCCCGCGCTGCAGGACCGTCTCGTCCAGGGCAATCACCGCTTTGAGCATGTCATACGCGAACTCCCGTCCCAGAACGGAGCCCATCTGCGCCACCTCCCGCAGTGTCGGTGCGCTGTCCAGCCGCGCCATGAGTGAGTCCTGCAAGGTGCTCGGGATCTGCACCTCCGCAAGCGTGCCGTCGAGTCGATACCTCTCCTCCTCTTCCCTGAGCACGCCGGAGGCGATGATGGTCTTGGTGAGCTCCTCGACGTACAGCGGCACGCCGTCGGCCTTCATCACGATGTGCTCGAGGACCTCGCCCGGTAAGGACTTACCACCGGCGAGATGGCTCACGAAGGTCTCGACCTCGGGTCTTTCCAATCGATTCAGCGTGATGGGGGTCATGTGCGAGCGCATTGACCAAGGTGGGACGAACTCCGGCCGGTAGGTGAATACGCAAAGCATCGCCACCGTGGGCGATTGTTCGATGTACAGCCCCAGAAGCTCCAGCGTTGTTGGATCCGCCCAGTGCAAGTCTTCACACACTTGCAATACAGGCTTGTTTTCCGCCAGATCGAGCAACCACCCGACGATCGCATCGAGCGTCGCATCCCGCTTTTGTCTCGGCGTCATGGCAAGCGCTGGGTAGCGGTCCTCGGGTACCGGAAGCGACATGAGCTCCGCGTATAGTGGAGCGACTTCCTCCAGCGGCGTACTCTGCGTCTGTAGCGCTGCCTCTAGTTTCTCGAGACGCGACTGGGCATCGTCTTCAGGCTGCCAGCCCATGGCCCGTTTGAAGTGCTCGATGAGCGGATAAAGTGTGCTGCTGGCGTGATAGGGGGAACAACGGATCGAGACCCACGTGTAGTCCTCATCGACGAGCGGCTCGCGCAGTGCCTCCAACAACCGCGACTTCCCGATACCCGGCTCGCCCTGGATGAGCACTACCTGCCCATGCCCCTCCTTGCACGCCTCCCACGAACGGTTGAGCAACCCAAGTTCTTCCTGCCGGCCGACTAGCGGCGACGAACCCGTCTGGCGCTTTGTCTCGAGACGGCCTTCGATATCCACCGCTCTGGTCACCCGCCACGCGCGGGTGGGCTCGGCAATACCCTTCAACTCGTGAGTCCCCAAATCATCTAACGCAAAAAGATCACCGACTAGCTCACGCGTCGCCGACCCGATCACAAACTGATTAGGTTGCGCAACACCTTGAAGTCGAGCCGCGAGATTGGGTGTTTCGCCGACCACCGCCGCTTCTTCCGCCACACCCTCTCCGATCATGTCGCCGACCACGACCGGACCTGTAGCAACGCCGATGCGCACCGCCAGCACCACCCCGTGTTTTTTGCCGACCCTGTCGTTGAGACTCGCCACCGAACCGAGGACGTCGAGCCCCGCTCGAACTGCTCGCTCCGCTTCGTCCTCGTGGGCCTGCGGGTAGCCAAAGTAGACCAACATCCCGTCGCCCATGTAGCGCGCGATGAAACCCTCATAACGGCCTATTGCCTCGCGGCACTTGTCCTGAAACGACGTGATCACATCGCGCAGGTCTTCGGGATCCATTTTGGTCGATAGCGCGGTCGATCCAACCAAATCGCAGAACATCACAGTAAGCTGACGGCGCTCTGCTTGCGCGGACTTTAGCGGTGTTGGTGCAGAGACGGCTTCGCGATGCTGCGGGGTAGAGCGTGGCTGAGCACCGAGCGAATGGTGAGCGGGGGGCTTTGGCGCGGATGCTTCTCCTGACCTGTCGACCAATGCTGAGGCGTCTGCTGTACCGCCCCAGATCAAGGCCTCGGCATCGTCCTCGACAGCGAGCCGCCGAACAACCACAAGCTCGTAGCGTAGCTCTTCGAGTGTTTCGTCATCCAGCGCAAACTGACGGCGGATGTACCGATAAGACAGCCGTCGTTCGCGTTCGAGCAGGAACGTGACGAGCGTCAGAAGCAGAGTGAAGTCCATAAGCCTCTCGGAAGTCCGGGGGGTCGACCGCCGAACTCACGGTGTCCCAGATCTCAAGGTTTCCCGGCAACTAGTCAGCATAACCCAGTCGATGACGAATGTGGGCTTCAGGTCGATAGTGCCCAACGGTGTTGCGTTGCAACAGACGTGGTCATTAGTCAGCTTTGTCGGCTTAGCGGACTGTCGCGGTCACCAGAGTTTCGGCCGCTTTGGGATCGATCTTGGACATTCGGGGCCTCGTGGCCCGTTCAGTCCTCCCACCGGCCGGGATCGGCCACCTTCGGACATTCGAGTCTAGGAGGCGAGCGTCTGCTTTGTGATGTTCCTGCTTACCACTGATTCCGCCGACGGTGGGACGGGTTCCTACCCCTGACAAATTTTGGCGCCGTTCCTTAGTAACACCCCTCATCATCCTTGGCGTCCTTGCAGGCTGGGATAACGCTATTCAGGATCAGGTCGCTGTTGAGATTATCTTCCCTGTATTTCGGCTTGCCGTCGCGTTTAGCTTCTGAATGCACCCATGGGCTTCCGGACCCAACGCCGATTCTTTGAGTTATCTTGTCTTTGCTCACATTGAACACCATGAAATCCCGTGCGACCGCAAGCGGTCCGTCATAGTATTTACGAATGCCGTCAACCGTTGGCAGGACTGTGTTGACATTGATCAGGATGTGGGTAGCAACTGCCAGTCTGGGTTTCGTGAGTGAGAAAAGTTTCCCAAGTGCAACCGGCAATGTGTGCGAACTTGCAATCATTGAATTTGCGCGCTCTTCCGTTACGCCCATCGTTTCCGCAAAAACCTTCGGATCAGGACCAACCTCATGCATGACGATATCGCAATTCTGTGAGTTCTCGTAATAGAACCTTGTAGGCCGTGTATCGCTTGCTATCACTACGCAGAGGTCGTTCCACTCAACTCGGTAGCCCACCCCACCATCGATGCTGTGGGCCACCGGAAAGTGTTTTATAATAACGCCATTCTTTTCGTAAGCGACGCCCGGGTTGAGTTTATAGTCGAACTCGTGCGCGTTGATTTTGTAGCCATCCGATAACGGAACAGCTATTCCGTTAAAGCTTGTTACGTGCCAGTTTGCAAACCGCTTCAGGCCATCGATCATGTATTCGGTGCCTAATTCCGGCGTGTCGCCAGACGGTCCGTAGATGTTCATGGGCGTCCAACGGTCCGCGCTGGGACCAAAAGCATACAAGTGCGGTAGGGCTCCGAGATGATCCATGTGATGATGCGTGACGAAAAGGTTGGTCATTTTCGAGTAAGGCACCTGCATCGCCATATAGTTGGCTTCGGCTCCCTCACCCATATCGAACATGAACGTGTCGCCATTGCCGAGTTCAACGTAGATACTCTGGTCGGCCTGGTCCCCTCGCACATAGCCGTAGCCTGACCCGAAAATGGTGACGCGCATCTCATCCTTGGTGACCGGCTCACCGGGATACATGAACGAATTGCTCCCGGATGGCGTGAATGGAACTTGGGCCGATACGCTAAACGCCGTGGTTAAGAGAGATGCCGCCAAAACGGAACGTAGCCCGTGGTTGTTTATTCGCATCGATTTACGCCTCTACTTGGGAAGCACAAGTCCTCCCGTTGAAATTCACGCGCCTAGATGACCTCGGCAGTGTAAGGGCGAAGATGTACTCGTCGGATCGATTTGAGTCAATGGCCACAACAATCCCGGGACCAGTGAGGCCTTGGAAAAGGCGGTAGGGTCCGATCAGGGGTGTACCCGCTATTGCCACCCGTCCGGCAGGCGGTCCTAGGGCGTGATTTCGAGAAGTCCCGGCAAGGGATTCCGAGAAGGTGCCCTACGGCATTTCCTCGGTTGATGTCAGGTGGGATTCTGGTGACAAGGGAAACTCCGTCCGAGTTGTCGACCCCGGTCAGGCGCCAATCTGGGTCCGGAAATGGATGTCTCGTAGGAGGGATTCGACCTCGCGCTCACGAGCGCATAGACAGTATCTATCCCGTACTCCAGTGAGCCGCTGCCCGCCCTGGAGATAGATAGCGGCCTACTGGATGGTCCAGAGCACCGTGCGGTTGGAGTGACGGTCCACCTTGCAGACGGGCCGTGTCAATCCGCTGTTGCACCGTTCGGGCACGACACTGCGTTGGATGCAGAGGGTGGCGCCGACGTTTCTGAAAGTCCGGTGCGCGTTTCTTCGCACCGGACCATCGTGAACGACTCTGCTCCCTCTGTGGTCATCCACGAAGGCCACGACCCGACAGATTGTCGAAAAACGGTGGTTCTGAATACGCAAATCCGCGAGCGCCGCAGGCGACGTGACGCTAGTAGTCACGACCGCGATAGCGAACCATCTCATGAGTCGGGGTGCGCTTCTACACATCTCTACCTCCACGGGACAAGGCACAACCAGTGATCGCCTGATGTCGTCAATTACGGTGGGCACTCCGCAACCATTGGGGGTCGACGTCTGCCTTCCAGGTTGGGTGGTGACTTGTCAGGATATCAGATTCCCCTCGCATTCGAGATCGCCCTTGTCGACCAGGGGTAGGTAGACGCGCCGACGTCACTCGATTTGGCGAGAGCGCCAGGACGGTGACGGCGCTTGGAGATCAATTAGTTTTTGGAGCGGGTGATGGAAATTCAACCCACGTTTTCAGCTTGGGAAGTTGATAGTCTACCTCTAGGGAATTTTATGCGGCGCATCATCCAGAAAGCGGCCATTCAGTTTGAGTAGGCGGATGACTCCAACGGGTCGTGAACAGCCGATTCACCAAGCGTCCAAAATGAACACCCAAATTGCACTGCGTAAGGCGGGAGTCGGCCAATTTCTGCCCATCGCTGCGGCCATGCAAACGTCTGCTTCATAGTTCCTACGGCATCCGACATGCTCGAACCAGAGCTCGGGAAGCTGGTAGTCGACGGGTTTCCCGGACCAGCCGAAACGTGAGACGATGGTCCCTCGTGACAAAACGAGGCCGTGCGGTGGTCCCGGCAAAGATTGGCGCGGCATGGATGCAGCACAGATGCGTGTATCTCGGGGGTGGAGGCAAGCCTAGACGGGCTCCCGAGGCCGGAATGTCCTGTTCAACTGGGAAAGGCCAGAACAATCTGACTTGCCTTCGTTGTCAGATAAACCCTTGATACTGAGGCCGACGATGACCGATGTAACTGGCCCTCTGCATGGCGTCAAAATTCTGGACTTAACCAGAATTCTGGCGGGCCCCTACTGTACACAAATACTCGGCGACCTTGGCGCCGAGGTGACAAAAATCGAGCGTCCTTGGAAAGGTGATGATACACGCAGGTTTGCACCACCATTTTTGCTGGATGAACAGGGCGCGGAAACCTCTGAAAGTGCGTATTTTTTATCAGCAAACCGTAACAAGAAATCGGTGGTGATTGATTTCACGAAGCCTGCTGGTCAAATACTAATACGGCGCTTGATCGCAATGTCAGATGTTGTAGTCGAAAACTTCAAGACTGGCACTTTGAAAAAATATGGTCTGTCGTATGATGATGTAAAAAGCGACAATCCACGGTTAGTCTACTGTTCTATTACGGGTTTTGGTCAAACCGGACCCTATGCGACTCGACCAGGTTACGATTTCCTAATCCAAGGCATGGGCGGCATAATGAGTTTGACGGGTGAGCCCGACGGAAGCCCACAAAGAGTTGGCGTATCAATTGCCGATTTGATGACAGGAATGTACGCGGCGGTCGCTATCAATGCAGCAATCTACCGCGCGAAAATTACTGGCGTAGGACAGTCTGTTGACATTGGAATGTTGGATGTTCATGTTGCGTGGCTCGCCAATGTTGGGATGAACTATCTATACGCGGGTGATCTGGGTCGTCTAGGCAATGATCATCCAAATATTGTTCCTTATAGGCCATTCAAATGTGCTGATGGCCAAATCATAATCGTAGTAGGGAATGACGAACAGTTTAGGCGCTTTTGCGAAATTGCCGAATGCCGTGAGCTAGCAAACGATTCACGGTTCCAAACGAATGAAATGCGCGTTCGAAATCGTGAGGACCTCGCGGAAATTCTTGACCCAATAGTCGCGGCACGACCTTCGGCTTTCTGGCTGAAAGAGCTCGAGGCTCAGAACATAGGATGCGGACCGATTAATAACCTTGCGCAAGTGTTTAATGACCCACAAGTCATCGCACGTGAAATGGTTCATGAAATGAGGCATTCGACAAATGGCGGGACAACCGCGCGTCTATTGGCCAGCCCTATCAAGATGTCCGAAACGCCGGTTACGTACCGCCATGCACCTCCACTCTTGGGAGAGCACACTGTGGAGGTCATGTCTGACATACTCGGACTAGATGATTCAGAGATAGAGGAACTATGTGATCTCGGTGTACTCAACTAACACAGAATGTTTAAGTTCGAATCGACTGACTAAGCCGGCGGGACTGTCGCGGGCGTAGCCGTTGAACAATCTTCCCACGCTGATGGCGTACTTTCAGCGGGCACAGCCGTAAGCAGAAACACCTAGAAGCAGACATTCGCCTCCTAGGCTCGGATGACCGGAACGGGTCCAGGGTGTGTAAAAACTCGTTGTGATTTGTGTCGGTGGGAGACAACCGATAAAAACGGCTGCGTTTCGAGCAGCTATCCCAAGTTTTCTCCCACTCAAGCTCACAGGGCGATGAAAAGATGCTGATTCGTCCCACCGGCAACAATCGACCGGACTTTTTACACACCCTGGGTCGGTTCCGGTCGTTCGCTTCACCGTGCCGCCATGTTGCAGTGTGATAGGCCGAAATCGGCCAGAAGTGGCCAACTGGAGTGAACGCGCGCAAGCCGGGCCGAAGCCACATAGCAGTCGTTCGCGTTTGTTGGGCGTCAGTCCGGTTCTGCCCATACCGGAAGTTGGATGGGTAACCCAAAGGCACAACGGAGGCATTCCTGGGTTAGCGTAGAATGGCCTTGTGGCGTATTATTTCTTCTTAAGTGTTGTCGTCGCATTCCTGGCAAGTGAAAAAAACCTATGAAACTTGAAGGCTCTTGTCATTGCGGAAATGTCAAGTTCTCCCTTAACTCACGCACGCCGTATCCCTATCGCGTCTGCTACTGCGTTCGTTGTCGAAAGACCGCAGGTGTCGGGCCACACATCATGGGGGAGTCCGAAACCTTGGAAGTTACTGGGGAAGATCACGTCGGCGTGTACGTCACGTCTAGCAATCCACAGCCAGGACAGGCGCAGGCGCCCGCAGAGCTACGGATGAGTTTTTGCAGAGACTGCGGATGCCACCTCTTCCTCCACGCACCGGTTTGGGCTGGCAAAGTCTATCCTTGGGCCACCGCGGTCGATACGGAACTCCCACGGACACCGGAGACCTTCCATATCAACCTGGATCTAGCTGCCCCTTGGGTTGAAGTCCCGAGTGGCACTGCGCATCGCAGCTTCGACGCCGTGCCGCCCGATTCTATTGAGGAATGGCATCGCAGGCACGAGCTATACGAGGACTAATCCGCTGCGTCAGCGGTTCTACCTTCACGTCCGACCCAAATCCGACCTTCTGAGCGTCAGTCGCGAGCGTCGGATATGGCGTCGTGGCTCTGCAGTAGTCCCGGGTCGCCAGGGCCGCGCCAGCAAGCAGCGGAACGAAGCCGCGACGCGGTATGCGCCCCTCTAGGCGTTCAGGTAATGTATGGGATGCATTTCACTGAAGGGTCAGCCGGTAAATCACAGGAGCCTGAGGATGGAGAAGACTAGCGTTGGAATTCTAATCTTCGAAAACGTGGAGGTACTCGATTTCGCCGGGCCGTTCGAAGTTTTCTCGAGAACGCGAACCGTGGCCGGAGCGGAGTCGCGACGGTCGGACGACGACGCGCCGTTCCGAGTCTTCACAGTAGCTAAAACGATCGATCCTCTCTTTGCAACAGGTGCGTTGAAAGTCGTGCCTGAGTATTCATTTAAGACCGCCCCGCGGATCGACTTGTTGGTAGTACCCGGTGGGTTTGGTACTCGAGCACTGCTCGACGATGAGGAGACCCTGGCGTGGATTGGCACCGTCGCCGCCGATGCCAGCCAGACTACCTCAGTATGCACGGGTTCCCTGCTTCTCGCCAAAGCGGGGCTGCTTAAAGGACGGCGAGCAACCACTCATTGGGGTGCATTAGATTTGCTTGCCTCTCTAGATGCAGACATTAGTGTGGATCGAAATAGCCGGTATGTAGACGACGGAATCATTACCTCGGCAGGGGTGTCGGCTGGCATTGACATGGCATTCTACGTCGTCGAGCGCCATTGCGGGCGTGAAGTTGCTGACGAAACAGCCCACTATATCGATTACCCCCGGCCTGATTACCGATGACGAAATGTTTTTTGGATCAGCGTCTATCTGTGACGATTTTCGCTATTCGGAAGCTTACGACTCAGCCGCACTGGAGCTTGGGCTAAGCGAGGCATCATGATTTCGTGTCAAGTCAAGGATTCGACAAGACTACGACGCTCTGAGATGCTGATGCAGATACTAATCCAATATCGACAGAGGGAAGGCGATGAACGCACAAAAGAATCGGCCGTTGAAACTTGGCCTGGTTCTCCCCGAGGCCGAGTGGGACATGGGTGGCAAAACTGCTGGCTGGAGCGACTATGTCGCCATGGCCCGTCTGATCGAGGACATGGGTATCGACTCCATATGGTTCGTTGATCACCTGCTCTATCGCGGCGACGCGACGACCATCGAGCAGCAGGGCGTACGAGAATGCTGGTCCATACTCACGGGTCTCGCGGCCATTACCGAACGACTGGAACTGGGCTCACTGGTGACACCTACCTCGTACCGAAATCCAGCCATGCTGGCCAAAATTGTGGATACGGTGGAGGAGATCTCCGGTGGCCGTGTCATCCTCGGCCTCGGTGCCGGCTGGCACGGTGATGAATACCGTGCCTTCGGCTATCCGTTCGATCGCCTGGTCTCCCGTTTTGAAGAGGCCTTTACCATTGTTCGCAGCCTGCTGGTGGACGGTGCCGTGGATTTCGAAGGCACCTATTACTCGGCCAGAGATTGCGAACTGCGCCCGCGCGGCCCTCGCCCCAATGGGCCCCCGATCATGATCGGTTCAACCGGCAAGCGCATGTTGCGTATCACGGTACCGCACGTTCAGATGTGGAATGCCTGGTTGTGCAGCGAACGCAGCAACGCCGACGAGGTTCCGGCACGGCGTGAGCTCGTCGATGCGGCATGCCGTGACGCAGGTCGGGATCCGGCGACGCTGGAACGCACCGTCTCCATCCAGGTTGACCCGACCGGAACAGGTAAGATACCGATGAGTATGGCGCCGGATACAGCGACGCCACTTTCCGGTTCGCCGCAGGAGATTGCCGCCAGCATCCGGGATTTCGCACAGCAGGGTATTACGCACCTGCAGGTGGCTCTGGTGCCGAATACGATTGAAACCATCGAAATCTTCGGGACGGTACTGGAAGAACTGGACCGGTAACGGCTGCTTGAACGTAATGATCAGTTTTGCTGCGTGGTGGACGCAGAATGACGACGTCACGACTGACCAAGGGTCGATCTTGGACCTTCGCGTCCTGGCGGCCCACTCAGTCCTCCCGACCGGCCGAAATCGGCTGCGACCGATTGAGGTCGCAGCCAATACTCGTCATTCGCCGTTCGCGATAAACTCACCTTTGAACGTCCGGATTCATCTTAAATCCAGACATTCGCGAATCAGGTGCTGCGCGGAGTACGCTGAGTTCTAGCTGGAGGGAGGAGGTAGTTATGAACAGTGAAGAGAAGGCGACGACCGGCGGATGCATGTGTGGGGCTGTGCGGTACGAGACCACGGGCGAGTCCTTCGGGGTTGTCCACTGCCATTGCCAAAGCTGCCGCAAGCACAACGGCGCGTCGGTGGCGACTCTGGCGGGATTTAAGGCCGATCAGGTTGAGTTCAGCGGTGACGAGCGAAAGATCTACGAGTCATCGCCGGGCGTTGGCCGCGCGTTTTGCGGCAAGTGCGGGACTCCGCTCACCTGGGAGGGCGACGGTGGCGACCTGGGACCGATCATCGAATTTCACATCAGCACTTTCGACAATCCGAATGTTCTGGTGCCGACCGCCCACGCCTTCCACCCCGAGCGCATCCCCTGGTTCGACATCGCCGACAACCTGCCACGTTATGAGGGCTTCTCGGGAGACAGCCCGCTGCTGCGCCACGGCCCAGTCAGCGACGGCCTGCCTTCGGATTGAGGACACCCATACCACTTTCGGAAGTATGAAGGCCCTAACGAACAGCCCGGTTCATCCCGCCGTCGGACAGGATACTTTGACCATTGATATACCTCGCAGCCTCAGAAGCGAGAAAGACACAGGCCTGACCGATTTCTTCAAAGGTAGCTGGGCGCTGAGTTAGGGATGGAATTTCGTGCAAACTCGGACAAGTTCACATTCTCGCAAAAGCCCGGCAGAAGATTGTTCATGCGGATGTTGTGCCTGGCGTAACGATCTCCGTACAGCTTGGAAAAACTGTGCAGAGCAGCGCGTAGCATACTCATTGGGTAGGGCGCTCTCGGCTCAATGGTATTCATGGAGGAAATGTTCACAAACGCACCGCCACCCTGTTCGATCATGATTGGCGTGACAATTCGGGCAAATCTTACGACATTAAGCACATACATTTCGAGGCTTTCATGCCACAACTCATCAGTCAGCTCGAGCAATGGTCCATCAAATTCAGGGTCAAACCCGACCGTCTTGATTGCCTCGGGCACACTACCGCCATGACCCATATTACTGACAACCGCATCAATACGGTCGTATTTGCCTATTGTCTCGTCCACTAACGCCTGCAAGTCATCAACATCAAGAACCACGGCAAGTACGTCGTTGTTTGGAAGCGTGTCAACGGCGAGTGGAAGGTGGCGGCCGACATTTTCAACAGCAACCTACCGGCCAAATAACCGAACCCATGGATCTGCGCGCCCACGTAGTTCTCAATCCGCGCCGAAGGGGTGGTCGATAATAAAACGCCACGTGCCATCGGCCTGGCGGCGCACGACCTCACTGCTGTTGTGCCCAATATCTATCGGCTCGCCATCGGGGTTTGTGCCCGTCATTTGCCACTCTCCCCGCAAGAGAGCCAGATCTCCAACCTGGATAGCGCTCTTTGTCTCGAGCTTGATTTGAGGTTTCCATGCCAGGAAGCTTTGCAGGGCTTCCCCAATGGCTTGGCTACCCTTTACCAACTGCCCCTGACTGTCGAACGTCACCGCTTCCGGTTCATAGAGCGCCACCAGGGCGTCCAGATCAGCGACATTAAACGCCTCTTCAAATAGACGATGAGTATCTTCCGGCTTTTGTGCAGCCATCATGACCTCCTCCTGGGATTTCCCTGTACTGCCCGCAACTCGGCCCGCCCAGTAAGAACTTCAGAATCAGCCCGGTCTTTGATCGAGATCAAGAAGCGTCAGGAAAGTCTGTGCTTGGCGTCAAAGCCGCGATGCAACATTCGCGAGCAGCCACCGAGTCCGACTTCCTATGCTCGAGCGAGGACCTGAATCCCGGCTTCGCTGAGTTCCATCTACCTGGCAAGAATTTCCTGCGCCTCGGCAACAAGCGCGTCGACGAGCTCCCCGGCGGGAAGTGTCCGGCTGAGCGACGATGCCTGCCCGGAGAAGAGAGCAGCGAAGTCCTTCGATCCCTGCTCTACGCTCTTGATATGAAGTGGCAGGGTCAAGCTGTCCTGCAGTGGGAAGGCCGCCACCTCCCGATCCCGCGAAGCCATTTCCTCGACGAAACGGTTGACGATAGCGCGTGCGGGACGGCCGGTGAAAGCGCGGGTGAGAATCGTTCCGTCGTCACGCGCCTGTTGCAGCACCTCGCGGTGTATCGGACTGGCGGCGGATTCCGGGCACAGGAGAAAGGCCGTGCCCTTCTGAACACCGCTGGCACCGAGGGCAAACGCGGCCGCGATCCCGCGGCCATCTGCGATGCCGCCGGCGGCAATGACCGGGACGGAGACGGCGTCGACAACCTGTGGCACGAGGGCAAAAGTGCCGACATTGCCGACTTCCAGCGGTTTGCTGAAAGTTCCGCGATGACCACCGGCATCGCAGCCCTGGGCGATAATTGCGTGTACGCCCCCAGCTTCCAGTAGTCGCGCCTCGGTAACGGTGGTAGCGGAGCACAGGATGATCGATCCCGTGGATTTCAATGCGTCCAGGATTTCTTCTGTGGGCAACCCGAAGTGAAAGCTGACGATTTCCGGCTGCAGTTCGAGCACCGCTTCCAACGTCGCCGCGTCGAAAGATCGCATTGGCGAGGCCGACAAAGTCAGGTCCTGCCCCAGTCCGAGTTCGTCATAGTAGGTGGCAAGGTGCTTACGCATCGTTGCCGCATCATCACTCGGGTACACGGGGGGATCGTGCGCAAAGAAGTTGATGATGAACGGTCGGGTCGTCGAGGATCGCGCCGCGTCGAATGCTTCCCGTAGCTTTTCAAGCGACATTTCCCCGCAGCCAAGAGAACCCACTCCACCGGCGTTCGAGATCGCGGCGGCCAACGCCGGGCTGTCCGAACCGGACATCGGCGCCTGGATGATCGGGTGATCGATACCCAGTAGATTCTGTCAAATCGGATCTCGGCCACATGGAGGTCGGAAATGCACCCTCGACTCGGTTCAGGAAATGGGGGACCGTCAAACCGATGAATTTCCCTCAATTCGCCATGGACAGCGGCTGTCGATGAGAAAACCACTTTTCCATAAAGCGCCAGACACGGCAACGTTGATCTCGATCAATACCCCCGAGTCTACCATCGGTTAAACGGAGGTTAATGAGGCCGCCCACGGTCGATCCGTGTCCGGCGGTTGCCGAATCGAGGGGCCCTGGCATGTACGACATCGTCGCCCGGGAGGATTTTTCCGGGTCCACTTTCCTGCTGGAGGTGAAGCATCCCCTGCTTGCCAAGGCCGCCAGGCCCGGGCAGTTCGTCATCGTCATGTCCCAGGCGGACGGCGAACGCATCCCGCTTACCATCGCCGACTTCTCGGTGGACCGGGGTACCGTCACCCTGGTCATCCAGGCGGTGGGTAAGACCACCATGGAAATGCAGCAGCGCTGTGTCCTCGGAAGCGCCCTTTACGCCATGGTCGGCCCCATGGGAAACCCCAGCCACATCGGCAAGGCGGGAAAGGTCGCCTGCGTGGGCGGTGGGCTCGGCGTTGCCCCCGTTTACCCCCAAGCGCGCGCCTTCAAGGAAAGCGGCGCCTATGTGATCGGCATCATCGGCTTTCGCAGCAAGGATCTGATCTTCTGGCAGGATAAGTTCGAGAAGGTCTGCGACGAGCTCATCATCTGCACCGACGACGGTTCGGTGGGCATCAAGGGGCTGGTGACCGACGGCATCCACATGGCCATCGACAAGCATCCCGACATCGAAGAGGTCGTCGCCATCGGACCGCCGGTGATGATGAAGTTCTGCGCCGAGGCAACGCGGCCCCGGGACATCAAGACCACCGTCAGCCTGAACCCGATCATGGTTGACGGCACGGGGATGTGCGGCGGGTGTCGCGTGTCGGTGGGCGGCGAGATGCGATTCTGCTGCGTGGACGGACCGGATTTTGACGGCCACCAGGTCGACTTCGAAGAGCTCATGCGGCGTCTGGCGCGGTTCCGCGATGACGAGCGGGTCGCCCTGGAGCGCTGGAGCCGCAGCGAGCACTGCCGTCTGGGGACGGAGGAGCCGGCAATCGAGTAGGCGCGCGAAGAGGCAACATGGCAAAGAAAACCATCAGGACCATTCCCCAGGACCGCACGGCGATGCCGATCCAGGAACCCGCGGATCGGATATGCAACTTCTCGGAGGTGACGCTGGGCTACTCGGTGGCCAATGCCCTCAACGAGGCCGAGCGCTGCATCATGTGCCCCCAGGAACCCTGCGTTAAGGGCTGTCCCGTGCAGATCGACATTCCCGGATTCATCCAGAAGATCTGCGATCAGAACCTGCGCGGCGCCTACGACGTGCTCACCGAGGCGAACCTGCTGCCGGCCATCTGCGGCCGCGTCTGTCCACAGGAGTCGCAATGCGAGCAGGTGTGCGTGGTTGGCGATCATCTGGAGCCTGTCGCCATCGGCCGGCTGGAACGTTTCGTCGGCGATACCGCCGTCTCCGAGGGCTGGACGAACGAGCCGGAGATCGAGCCCAACGGCCGACGGGTGGCCATCGTCGGCGCGGGTCCGGCGGGGATCGCCTGCGCCGCGGACATGGCCAAGGCGGGCTGTGAGGTGATCATCTACGATGCGCTGCATCGTCCCGGCGGTGTGCTGAGCTACGGGATCCCGGAGTTCCGCCTGCCAAACAGCATCGTCGACGACGAGTTCGGGAAGGTTATTCAACTGGGCGTCAAGGTGGAGTGCAACACACTCGTGGGTCGACTGTTCACCATCGAGCAGCTGCGAGAAGAGATGGGATTCGATGCCGTGTTCATCGGCACCGGGGCCGGCTACCCGTCGTTCATGGGAATACCGGGTGAGTCATTGAACGGCGTGCTCTCGGCCAACGAGTTTCTTACCCGCTGCAACCTGATGCAGGCGGGCGAGTTCCCGCGAAAGGACACACCTTTACACATGGGCCGCAAGGTCGCCGTCATCGGCTCGGGCAATACCGCCATGGACGCGATGCGCGTTTCGCTGCGTCTGGGAGCCGAGGAAGTGCACTGCCTCTACCGCCGCACCCGCACCGAAAGTCCGGCGCGGGCGGAGGAGGTCGACCACGCCGAGGAAGAGGGCGTCACCTTTCACTGGCTCACCGCACCGGTAGAGATCCTCGACGACGGGGAGAGCAACGTGCGGGCCTTGCGTTGTATCCGCATGGAGCTCGGTGAGCCTGATGAGTCGGGCCGGCGCCGCCCGGTGCCGATAGAGGGAAGCGAGTACGAGTTCGAGGCCGACATGGTGATCTACGCTATCGGCACCAACGCCAACCCCATCATGGGCCAGACCTCCGATCTGGAGCTCAACAAGTGGGGCTACATAGAGGCCGACGAACAGCAGCGGACCTCGCTTGCCGGCGTCTTCGCGGGCGGAGACATCGTCACCGGGGCCGCTACCGTGATCCTCGCCATGGGCGCGGGCCGCCAGGCGGCCCGCAGCATGAAAGCTTATCTCGGGCTCCTGGATCCGCAGGAGATGGTGGTCTCGGACGCGGATCGGCCGCGTATTTTCGGCATCGACGCGCGACAGCGCAACTTTCACAGAGTACGTCTCGCCGTCTGAGGGAGGTTAGCGGAAGGCGGCCGCGCGCTTCTGTAGCTCGTCCAGGTTGGGCTCGCTGGGATCCAGCGGCTTGCCGGGGTGAATAATGCAAACCGGACAGTTCTCGGCGGCCTCCACCATTTCCCGATAGCTTCCCGCGCTGGCGTCCTTGATGTAGGCCTGCTTGACGTCGTCGTAGGCGAATAAGCTGGGATTGCGCTGGGTGCAATCGTCGCAGCTCGTACAGAGATCCGTTTCTATATAAGGCTGGTCGCTATCGGTTGCCGCCACCGCCTGAACCGCCGGGGCTGCCTCTGACGGTATCGCTTCCGTTGCCGGCGCCTCGGTTTGCGCCGCTTGGACTGTCTCCGCTACCTCGACGGCTCGATGACCCTCCTCCTCGAGCCGGGCGCGCTCGCGCTCGAGGAGGCGCAGGGCGTGGGAATTGTTGATACCGGCCAACTCCTGCAGGCTTCGCCAGTTGGCCAGGCACTTGCGTGCGAAGGTGAGCAGCGCGCGTCTGACGATTACCCGATGCAGCCGCTTCTGAGCGTCTACCAGATACACGTACGGCACCTTGTCGAGGGTCTTGTCTTGCGTCAACGCCAGGTACTCGACCACCGGTATCATGTTGGCGTGCCAGCGCTCGCGCGGCACCTCCACGAAGTGCTTCAAGAATCGGGGGTCCAGCGCCAGGAAGTCGACGCAGGTGAAGGCGAGGTTCTCGATCGCCTCCTTGCCGTCGGAGATTTCGTAGGAGAAGCGGTGCTCGGGCCAGTACTGGTCGCATTGCGGACTGCCTTCGAGGAAGAACCGGGACGCCCAGTCCGTGCCGCGACCCGGGCTGAATACGAAGCTTGGGAAAGCGCGGGACTCGACCGCGCTGGCGCAGCGCAGGTAGTAGGGAATTGTGCATTCGGGCTGGCCGGGGGCCGTGTAAACACAAAACAGCGCCGGACCGTCGCAACGCAGGCCTTCGGTGATGTCCGCCGCCAGCTGCGGCAGGTGGGAGGCCGCCGTTTGCACCACGAAGGCCTCTCCCAGCGAAATCGCCATGCCGGCAATTTGCCGCGTCCACTCCGTGAACGTTCCCGGAGGCGCATTGGCGGAATCGCCGGCCGGAAGCTCGTGCACCTCCAAGACGACTTTCACCGGCATGTCCGAACCGAGTATTTGCACCAGTGCCGCCTTCTCCTCATCGCTGAGGGTGTCGCCGTCCAGGTAAACGAGCAGCGGCGGCAGGGCACGATACTCCGCGGGGGTCAGCTGCCCGGCGCCGAAAGTCTCGAAGAAGCGATCGTGCCGCTCCTCGCGGTAACGATTTTCCAGCTCGAGGCTCGCCACTCTTACCGCCCGAATCAGCTCGACGCCGCGCTGCAGCTCCGAGTCGAATCGATGCATGGCCTCGGCACAGCTTTCACACACCGAAGCCCGTCGCCGATCTCGCCTGCGGCGCACACCGTTGCCGCCACGCGCCGGCAACAGCGCGCGCTCGCTCTCCAGCACCTTGCGCGCGACGCGCAAACGCTTGCTTCGCTTAGCGGGCATGAGGCGGCCGTGCCGGGTGCTGCGCAGCACTGCCGACAGCGACTCGAAGTCGATGCCGCCGGCGTGCTCACCGCCCAGAGCCGCCTCGAGGGCCTCCGGCGAGGTCGAATTGCGCGATCGGGCACGTTCCGACTCCAGCACCTCGGACAGCCGCGCGATGAGCTCATCGACGACTTCCCGCTCCCGGACGGCCCGTTCGGACTGCATCGGCTGCCAGGCGTGTTCAAAAATCCGGCGCGTGCTGCGCGTCCCGCACGCGAGCAACCGGCCGTCGTGCACCAGCGCTTGAGCGGCCGCCTCGAGACTGGCGCGAAGCCGATCGGGATTATCGCTTTGCCGGATCAGCCCGTTGCTGGCCTGCCACCAGAGCTCTGACAGGCGGCGGCCCGGTTTTTTTTCTGCCAGTCTCTTAATCGATGCCTCCAGCCGGTAGACGTGCCGCCGCAAACGCTCGCCTTCGATACCCGCCGGCGCGATTTTTTCCAGGACACGGTCGAGGATAGTTGCCAGCGAGACAACGGGGGTGTCGGCATTGTGTTCCACCAGGACCACGGGGAAGTCGTGACGTACGGTCTCGAGCTCGCGATAGGGACCGAGAAGAGCCGGGCTCAAGTCCGGCGGCCCGGCCTCGCCCTCAGGGTGCGCTTTGTCCGGTTGCGCCAGATAGATGCGCAGAAGATCTTTGAGACCCTCGTCGTTACGGATAGACGAGAGCTGATCCGGGTTTTCACTGCTCATCTGACGCTGCAACATCGATCTTCTACCCGGCGATCAAGCTAGAGTTCCGGCTCCACGGTGAACCTGTCGAACTCGCGCTCCAGTGCGGCGATCTTGTCCTCGAT
>Ga0255058_10000068_pt1 | contig 57793 bp, 50 predicted proteins | sample Cases_109_9_MG_FD_188637 | JGI IMG/M metagenome (GOLD analysis project Ga0255058, IMG submission 188637) | Seawater microbial communities from Amundsen Gulf, Northwest Territories, Canada - Cases_109_9 | ecosystem: Environmental > Aquatic > Marine > Gulf | place: Canada: Northwest Territories...
CCACGCGCTGAATGTCCGCGATGGTCAGGAGGCTCACCTGGGGTCCGGTGCGGTGGTCCACGCGCCACTCGGCGAGCCGGCAGACGCGACGGTCGAGATCATCCTGTAGCTCCTCCTCGAGCGCCATGTAGCTGATCAGATCCTGTCCGGCCAGGCTCTCGTGCCCGATCGCCCTGAGTTCGGCGAGGAACGCCTCGATCGCCCCGTACCGGCGCTCCCGGCCCGCCGGTGTGATGTCGGCGAGGCGGTCATCGTATCGGCGGTCGCCGATGCTGGTGGCCGACCTGGGACTCGTCTCCAGGTGCCACTCCCAGTACCGTTCGGCGAGCGCCGCCAAGGCCTCCGAGCCGGAGGCGGCGACGGTTCCGCCCCGTCCGCCCTGATCAGGGCCATCGCCGCCGGCGGTGCAGGCTGCGGAGAGGAGGGTGAGAGCGATCGGGAGGATCTTCAGGGCTGAGCGCATGTCGGACCTCTTGCACACGTGGTTCGTCGAGTGGATGCGATGCGAAGCTAGGCGGCGACTCGAAGGACCAGCAAGGGAGAGACAGTCACGCTCCAGCCGCTCTGGCAGGATTCTCGATCAGGCTGCAGACTGTTCCGGAGTTGAAACGAGGAGGATGGCGTGACCGAACCGTTCTATGTCTCTCGCGCGCAGGTGTGGAAGGTCGAGGGTGTCCATCGAAGGGCCCGGCTCGAGACCGGGGCCGAGTTCGACATGGGCGTTCACGGCCCGATCAAGGAACACTACCGGATCGAGGCTCAGGATCAGCCGCTCCCCGTCGATTACATGGTGGCCCTCACCGGCGGGTGAATGCTGGGAACGCTCAACGGCGCGCTGGAGGCGCGCGAGGTCAGGCTCGACCCGGGGGCGATGATGGCGACGGTAACGGGCTTCAACGAGATCGTGGACCGACTGCCCGTGCTCACTCGCATCGAGATCGAATACCGGTTACGCATCCCGGACGGCACGCGGGACGTCGTTGACTGGGCTCTGGAGCTGCACCAGTCCAAGTGTCCGACGGCGGCGACGCTGCGCGGTGCGGTCGACGTCACCTGGACGGCGGAGATCGAAGAGGAGGCTTCCTTGGCCTGAACCGATGGGAGCGGGCGGCTGCCCTCCACAGGCCGGCCGTCTACTCGGCGGCGGCGGGCGGCAGCCGCCGCCGCTGCAGCCGCAGCCACAGCACGCCGCTCAGCAGGACGAGGCCACCGGCATACTGCAGGATCGAGATTCTCTCCCCCAGGAGAAGAGAGGCCAGAAGGACCGTAAGCAGGGGCTCCACGGTCGCAAAGACGGCCGCCTGACCCGGCCCGATGTCCCGGATGCCGACGAGCAGCAGCGTGACCGGCACGGCCGTGGAGATCACGCCCATCAGAGCTACCAGGAAGGCTCCACGAGGCCCACCGCCGAGCGCCAGACCTCCGAAAAGGACCGCGGCCAGCGCCGCGACGGCACCGGTCGCCAGGAGGCTAACGGCGGCCGCTCCGTGGGCGGGCGCGTCCTGGATGAGCGTCTTCCCCCAGAGGATGTAGATCGCGACGAAGGTCACAGCGATCAAGATCAGCAGGAGGCCAAGCGGGTCCGCTCGGCGCCCATCGAAGCCCACGATCAAGGCGCACCCCGAGATCGCGATCAAGGTGGCCAGCACCCGCGGTCGACTTAGCTGTTCGCCGAGAAAGACGGCGGCCAGCACGATCACGACCGCCGGATAGATGAAGAACACGAGCGAGGCGAGCGAGGCCGAGACCCACTGCAGCGCGGCGAGGTAGGCCGTCGCGTTCACGGCGTAGATGACCCCCAGCGCGAGCAGGGAAGGCCATCGCCTTCGAGGTGGGACATGCCTCCGGGTCAGAGCGATAAGCAGCCAGAGCGCCGCCGTCGCCACCAGGAACCGCCAGGCGACCATCGGCAGAACCCGAACTCCCTCGGCGAGGGCGAGCTTGGCCAGGATCGGGAGGGTGCTGTAGCCCACGGCTGAGCCGAACACGGCCGCCGTGCCCCGGGCCTCTTTGGTCATCCTTCCGAGCTCCCCGCGACGTCCAGCACGCTTTCTCCACCATCGGTTCTCGTCGGTACGCAGCTGTCGCGGTAAGATCCACCCCCTGGCCGCCCACGCCATACCGCCGAGGTGATCGCATGTTCACGAATCGATTCTCGAGATGGCTTCTCTCGCTCCCGGCCGTCGGAGTGTGCCTCATCCCGGCATTGGCGTCCGCTCAGTCGCTGGATCTGGGCTCGTCGCGCCTGGTCGACCTCACGCATCCCTTCAACGAGCGCACCGTGTACTGGCCGACCTCGCCGTCGGCCTTCGAGTTCGACACGCTGACGTGGGGCCGAACGGGCGCTGGCTACTTCTACGCGGCCGCGAGCCTGGCGACGCCGGAGCACGGCGGCACCCACCTGGATGCCCCGATCCATTTCGGGGAGGGAAGGCGGACGGCGGACCAGATACCGCTCGACCAGCTGGTCGGACCGGGCGTGGTCATCGATATCTCGGACCGGGCTGCGCGCGACGCCGACTATCGCCTCACAGGGGAAGATGTCTTGGCTTTCGAGGCTCGCCACGGTCGGATCCGCCCCGGCACGATCGTTCTGCTGCGCACCGGCTGGGACGGATTCTGGCCCGACCGGGCCTCGTATCTGGGTGACGACACTCCGGGCGACGCCAGTAATCTGCACTTTCCGAGCTATGGCGAGGATGCCGCCCGGCTACTCGTTCAGGAGAGGGAGGTGGCCGTGCTGGGAGTGGACGCGGCTTCCATAGACTTCGGAGCCTCGGCGGATTTCATCGTGCACAGGGTGGCCGCAGCGGCCGACGTGCCCGGTCTCGAGAACCTCACCAACCTGGGAGAGCTTCCCGAGACCGGATTCCTGGTGATCGCGTTGCCGATGAAGATCGAAGGAGGAACGGGCGGCCCGCTGCGGGCGATCGCCGTCGTTCCCCGTGACTGAGCTTCAGCCGCTCGCCCTCTTCAGGTTGATGCTTCCGTTCACGGTCTGGAGCGAGAGGTCCGGTCCGCCGCCTCCGATCGTACCCTTCGCGCTCCGCATGCCGAAGCGCCCCTGCACGGTGATCGGGAAGTCGGTGTTGATGGAGCCGTTGACGGTCTGGGCCTCGACGTCGGCGGCCGCGTCTCCGGGGAGCTCGACCGTGATGCTACCGTTGACCGTCTGGAAGCTCAGGGGGCCCTCCGCGCGGCCCATGGAGACCGAGACGGAGCCGTTGACGGTTTGACCCTCGGCCGTGCCGGTCGCTGACACATTGACGCCGCCGTTGACCGTGTGGGCACGGACGTCGCCGTCGATCGACCTGGCCTCGATGCCGCCGTTCACTGTCTGCGCGGAGAGGTTCACGCCCCGAGGCACGCTCACGGTGAACTTCACCGACACGTCGTTGTCCTCCGCCCCGATCTCGCCGCTCTTTCCGGGGGCGCACTCGTAGGGCTCCTTGCCCGGCTTCCTGGGATGGACGGCGCAGATCGTCACGCCGTCGGCATGCTCCACCACCTCGATCCTGACCTCGGAGGGGTCGTCGTCCTTGCCCTTCTTGACGGCGACGACCTCGGCCTGCCCACCGGAGATGCCCTCGGCCGTCACCTCGCCGTTAACGCCCTTGATCTCGAGGGTGGTGCCGGGTTGCATGGCGCCGCTCCACCGAAACTCCTCGTTTTCCTGGACGAGGATCGGGGCTGCCGCATCCGGTCCATCGGTGAGTGGCGGTGCGGTTGCCGGACCACTCCAGAGCGCCAGACCGGCGAGACCGGCCGCCAGCGATACGCCGAGCGGGCTCTTCATCGTCCATTCGAACATGTGCCTCACCTCCAGGTCGGGTTCTTATCGGCCGACGCGCGTTTCCTCGCTACTCTTCCGAGAGGTGGCCCCGCCGCGTCAGGTGAATGGAGCCGTCGAACGACTCGAGCTCCATGCGGGCGCTTCCGCTGCCCAGGACGAAGCTGAACCGCTTGGATTCCTGCTCGCCCGGATCCAGGCGGACCTCGAAGTCGATCTCGAAGTCGGCGTCGAAGCTCGCGACCGACACCTTGGCGTTCGCTCCTTGCTGTACGCCGACGACAACGTCGCCGTCGTGCGTCACGAAGCTGTAGCGTCCGCCGTCCCGGATGTCCCCGTCCCACAGGATGTCCCCGTCCACGCTGGCCGCCTGGACGTCGTCGGACGACGCATCCTTAAGGATGACGTCTCCGTCCACGGTCTGTGCCTCGATGCCGCCGGAGACGTCGGTGAGCATCACGTCACCGTCCACCGACATCGCCTGCACCGTCGCTTCGGAGCTGTAAACCATGATGTCTCCGTCCACGGCGTGCAGATCGACCTGGCCACGCCCGCCCTCGACGTGAATGTCGCCCTCCACCGTCTGCACGGAGATGTTCCCCTGCGTACCGGTGATCCGCACGTCGGCGAACGGCGCGGAGATGTCGAGTGCGGCGGATGCCGGTACCGTGAGCTCGAAGTCCACGATCGCCATTCCGGTGTTCGAGTACGCGCTGATGGACAGCTCGTTGCCGTCGAGCTCGAGCTCGATGTGGTCGTCGGAGCCGTGGTCGGCCAGCACGCGCACCTGATTCTGGTTCCAGGTGGTGACGGTGACGTCTCCTGCGACCTGCTCTACCGTGATGCGGACGTCGCCCGGCACCGCGATCAGGGAATCCGTCTCTTGCGGGAGGCTCATCAGCGTGCTGAGGGCGGCCAGCAGTATCGTTGCGTTCACAGTTCTATCCCCTCTTCGTCGTCGTGTGGTTCACGCGATCACAAAGAATCACAATTCAGTCAGCGCGGCGGCGCGACGCAGAAGGTCGAGCTTCCGCCGCATGGTTCCGGCCAGATACCGGTTCAGGTAGGCGTTGGACGGATCGGCGGCGAGAGCCTGCCGCGCCTCGTCGATCGCCTTGTCGATCAGTGCCAGCTTCTCCTCCACTTTGCGCACCGTAGCCGTGTCGAGCCTCTCGCGTCCGAGATCCAGCACGCGCTCGAGCTGCGCGATCGCCGACTCGTAGTCGTTGCTGGCAATCCGCGAGGCCAGCAGCAGATCGGTCTGCACCGGCGGCTGTGCGATCGGATTCACCGGTTCGGCCTGCCGCGCCGAGAATCCGCCGGCGATCTGCCAGGCGATTCCGGACGACAGGGCGACGAGGGTGACGGCTGCAGCGGCCAGCTGGGGCATGCTGAAGGTGAAGCTTCTTCCGCGGCGTCCAGGCGATTCCCCGGCTCTCCCGGTTACCGTGCTCGCGTCGTGGCGCTCGCCTTCCTCGGTCTCGCGAATCCGGTACGCGATCCTGGGCCAGAGGTCCCGGGCGGGAGGCGCGTCGACGAGCCGCCCGGCTCGCGCGACGACCTGCCGGAGCTCGACGAGCGTCTCCCGGCACTCCTCGCACCCCTCCAGGTGCTCCTCGAGCTCGGATCGCTCCGAGCCCTCGAGCGCTTCGTCAAGGTAGTCGGACAACCGGTCTCGCCAGGTATCCGCGCCGTCGCTCATCTCTATGCCATCCTTCTCGGTTTCGCCGGGGCGCCCGTCTCGGGGGCGCTCAAGCCAGAGTCGCGCGCAGGAGCATTCGCGCCCTGTGCAGCTGCGACTTCGACGTTCCGGTGGTGATCTTCAACATGCGCCCGATCTCGCGGTGCTTGTAGCCTTCCACGTCGTGCAGCACGAACACGTGCCGGGCCCGGGCGGGCAGTCGCTCGATCGCGGTTTCGAAATCCATTCCGATCTCCGAGCTCCTCTCGTGCGACGGTTCGCCCTCTCGATTCCATTCCTCGGGCGCCAGGCGCTCCCGGTCAATGGCGAGGCGTCGACGATGTCCGAGGATCACGCTGATCGCCACGCGGTAGAGCCAGGAACCGAACGCCGCCTCGCCGCGGAACTGCGCGATCTTCTGCCAGGCTCGAACAAACGAGTCCTGCGTCAGCTCGTCGGCGTCATCGGGACCCGCCATCCGTCGCGCCAGGCCGTATATCCTGGTCACGTGCCGCCGGTAGAGTCGCTCGAACGCTCCGGAATCTCCCTCTGCGGCGAGGGCGGCGTCGTGGAGATCCAGATCCGTATCCGGCACCAACGCGTGTTCGATCAGCTTCGATCTCTCTCTTGGCGTTTTCTTCTCTCGCACGTTAAGACGGTGCTGATCCATGAATGGTTGGAAGATGCACTCCGCGTGTCGCTACCTTTGAACGATACCGATTGAAGATAGCTGTGAGTCGGGTGGACCGAACGACCCGACAGGAGGCTGAAGCCTGGTACCCTCGACCACTCGATCGTCGACGCCCGTCCTGGTGATCGCGCACCCTGGCTCCGTCCGTGAGATCTCGGCTCCCCTGATCGAGAGGCTGCTCGCCCCGATCTCGGAGATCGGGGTGCGCTGGACCAGCGGGCCCGGACACGCGCGCGAGCTGGCTCGCGAGGCCCTTGCGAGGGGTGTGCGCTTCTTCGTCGCGGCGGGCGGCGATGGAACGGTGAGCGAGGTCGCCTCCGGACTGGCGTCGGCGCCCGAGGGCGCGTCGCTGGGAATCCTACCGTTCGGAACGGGAAACGATCTGGCGCGCTCGCTCGGGCTCCCGCTCGACCTGAATCGAGCCGCGGAGGTTGTGGTCACGGGTCGAGCGAGGCCGATGGACCTCGTGCGCGTGTATGCCGAGAGGCCGGGTAGGATGGCGATCAACTCGATTGCCGGTCTGGGTGGCGACGTCGCCGCCGGCCTCGACCAGGAGCTCAAGCGGACTTGGGGCTCCGCCGTGTACCTGCGCATGGCGCTCGACAACGTCGCCAGCGCCGCCACCTTCCGCGCCGAGATCACGCTGGACGATGAACAGATGACGTTGGACCTGACGAACGTCGTGGTGGCGAACGGCAAGTTCCTGGGCGGGGGGATTCCGGTTGCGCCCCTGGCCGAACTCGACGACGGCCTCCTCGACGTGATGGTGCTGCCGGCTCTCTCCGCGACCCGGCTGTTCGGCCTCGTTCCCCGCGTCCTGATGGGACGCCATCATCGAAGCCGGCATGTCATTTACCGTCGGGCGCGGCGCGTGCGCGTGGAGGCGGATTCTCCCATGCCTGTGACGATCGACGGTGAGCCGGCGGGGTCGGGCCCGGTTGCCTACGAGGTCGAGCCGGGCGCTCTGCGCGTGATCCGTCCCTCGACTGAGCTGCGAGGCTCGCTGCGCTACCGGATCTCCTAGGGACCTGCCCGGACAACGGTCCCCGTGCGCCAGCTGTCCATCATGCGACGGCCGAGATGATGGGGGTGTGCTGAGCGCGGGGACGGTCGCTCGCCCATGGCCGGCCATGATCGTCGATATCCATGCATGTTCGGAATAGAACCCCAACGGAGACGGAAGTGATGATGCGGCTTCAGATTGCAGCAATACTTGGATCGTTCTTCCTGCTGGGCGCGCCCTCCGGGGTGCAGGCGCAGGAACCAGATGATGAGCAGGAGCGGACCGAGGTGCAGGAGCGGGCCGAGGTGCAGGAGCGGACCGAGGTGCAGGAGCGAGCCGAGGCCGAGGTGCGGGTGCGCGAGCGGATCGTGCGCGCCCAGGTGGCCGGCTCCGGAGCGTATCTGGGAGTATCCCTCCGCGACGTGTCGGCGGAGGAAGTGTCCCGCCTCGGTTTGCGCGACGAGCACGGCGCGTTCATCGAGAGCGTGAGCGAAGGGAGCCCGGCCGCGGAAGCGGGCCTGCAGGAGGGTGACGTGATCGCGACCTGGAACGGCGAGCGTGTCGAGAGCGTGGCGGTGCTCTCTCGCTTCGTTCGCGAGACGCCTCCAGGCCGCAGCGTGAGCCTTGGCGTCTTCCGCAGCGGATCGCAGCAGACGATCGCCGTGGAACTGGGCGAACGCTCTGGCGCGGCGAGAGCTCTGGCCTACGCGGTCGGACCGGAGATGCGGGTACGCATGGAGGAGCTGCGCGAGCACCTGCGCGAGTCCCGTGGCGAGATGCGCCTCTCCGAAGAGCAGCTGCGCGAGATGCGAGAGAAGATGCGTCTCTCAGGGGAGGAGATGCGCGAGGCTCGCGAACACGTGCGGGCGGCCCGAGAGCGCATGCTCGAGTGCATCGTTGAGGTCGAGGCAGACGAGGAGGGTGAGGGCGGCGCTCGCCGGGTGGTGATCGTGCGCGGCGGACGCGGCCGGTTGGGCGTGCGGCTGCAAGGCCTCTCCGATCAGCTCGGCGACTACTTCGGGATCGAGGGCGGTGACGGAGCTCTCGTCACCTCCGTGACGGAAGACTCGCCGGCGGCGACCGCAGGTATCCAGGCGGGGGACGTGATCGTCGCCGTTGGCTCCAAGTCGGTGGAGGGTCCGGGTGACGTGGCCCGCGCGGTTCGTGGCGCGGAGGCCGGCCCCACCGAGGTGACGGTCATCAGGGATGGTCAGCGTCGCAGCTTCACGGTAACGCTCGAGGAGCCCACCGAGGGTGATTGTGCGAACGAGCTCGTCGCTCCCGAGGGTGGCCCCCACTCGTTCCGGTGGCATTCGGACGACGGCGACGTCCACGTCCTGCCGCACTCCGCGGTGGCACCGCACATAAGGGCCTTCGTGCTACCTACTGCGCCGCCGGCTCTGCACGTCCTGCCGCACGGCGCGCTGGCGCCGCGCGTACCAATGGTTCCGGGCGAAGTGGAGAGTGCGCCAGCTCCTCCCGCGACCCCGTTACCCCAGGCCCGGACGCTCTAGGGGACGAGCCGGCACCACAACTCGTCCATGCGGTCGGTTCGATCCGCGCGTTGCCGCGGACGTCCCCGACCTCAGTCGAAGGGCAGCCAGTAGGTCAGCTTCACCGACAGCACGTTGTCGCCGGGCGAGCTGAAGGCATCGAAGAGCGAGCCCGGGTTCACCGGCGTCCCGTCGTCCAGGAAGTCTGAGCGGTTCGTCTGCCACACGACGAACAGGGTCGACCCGGGCCGCCACTCCCAGCGCATCACGAGGTTGCTTCGGAATGAGAGGCCGTTGAAGTCCGGGTTGCCGATCGTGAACTGGTCCTCGCCGTCGGTGATATTGTAGTCGCCGTCCCCGTCGCGTTCGATCGTCGTGCCGTCCGTGCCGTACAGCCTCAGATCGAAAGTCCGGGGCGCGGCGAGCTCGCCGATGTCCGAATAGAGCCCGCTGGAGGCGAAGGGCTCGGCGTAGACCTCTAGGCTGAGGTCGGGCGTGAAGGAGTAGTTGACGCGGATCGGTGCAGCGATCTCGCTTCTCTCGATGAAGCCGAAGACGTAGCGCTCGCCGTAGGTGACGTCGCTTCCCCCGCTCTCGGTCGTCAGATACTGCCTTGGGTCTGAGCGCCGGACGTAGCGCGGCTCCACGCCGATGATGATACGGTCGTTGGGCTGCACGCTGAATTCCGCCTCGCCCCAGTAAAGATAGCCGCCGAGCTCGTCCCCGCCGTGCCGGAGCTGGAGGCCCCAGTTGGTCGAGTTGGCGCGGTTGCCCCCGAGACCGGCCGAGACCCGCCACCACTGCGGCCTCTGCATCAGCGGGCCGCCTCGAGTCTGCGATTGGCTCTGGGAGCGGATGCCGGAGTTCACGTTGAACCACGTCCACCAGAAGTTCTTCCACGTCATGCGGCCCCAGCCGCCGAAGTTGGAGTTTTGATGGACCCCGCCGAGGTTCCAGCGCTGGTTCGTCCACACGCCCCCTCGCCAGTCCCGGAGCACACGACCCGGTTGGGTATGGTTGTACCAGAGACCGGCCCGCCCCTCGACGAAGTCCGCTTGATTCTGGCGGCCGGCGTCGTTGATCTCAAAGCCCGGGGACTCGATATACGTCCCGGCATCCCAGCGCCAGTTTCCGCTCAGCTTCTCGGCCCGCAGGGAGGCTGTCCAGCCCGAAAGCGATCTCCGGGTCGGGTCCAGGGTCACGTGATCCTGGTCGGGTCGCTGGAAGTAGTGCGTGCTGCTTCTCTGGAGCTCTTCCAGGGCCGTCGAGTCTCCCGCCACGTGACTGAAGCCGACGTGGCCCAGCAGCTCGTAGGCGCCGCTGCCGAAGCGTTTGTTCCAGTCGGCGCCCCCGGCGTACGCCTGCCTGACCAGGAGATTGGCCAGCGAATCGGTTCCGAGGCTTCGGCGCACGCCCGTGAACATGAGGCCGGCTGTCGAAGCCTCGGCGCCGAACTCCTGCTCGAGCCGGAGGACGCCGTAGCTCGTCATCGGCTCCACCTTCTGCCTGCCGAATTCGCCGGTCTCGAGGTCGAACGACTGCCCGTATTCACGGTCGGTCAGAGCTCCGAGCGCGCCGAAGGAGAGTCCCGAGGAGAGCCGACCCGTGACCTTGGCCGCCCCCAGGATCGTCGTGACATTCGGCAGCGCGGTGTAGTCGCCCTCCACGTAGCCGTGGGGTGCGGCCCCGATGCGCCTCGAGTAGAAGTAGTCGGGGCCGTTGCCCAACAGGGACTGCCGGCTCTCGGTGAAGAACGGCCGCCGCTCGGGAAAGAAGATCTCGAAGGCGCTCAGGTTCACGACGGCCGGGTCTGCCTCGAGCTGGCCGAAGTCCGGATTCACGGTGGCGTCCAGGGAGAGGCTCGAGCCCAGGCCCATCGAGAAATCGAACCCGAAGCGCGCGTCCAGGTCGGTGGCGCCATGGAACGGGTCGGCGGCTTCCAACAGAGAGGAGCTCGTGAAGGTCGCCTGGCTTGCCACGTACGGCAGGAACTCGATTCGCTTCGGAGAGCCGATGTTCTGAATGCCGTGCAGCTCACCGAAATGGGATGACCAGCCGGATTCATCCTTCGGCACGTAGACCCAGAAGACATCCTCGTTGGTCGCGGGGATGAACCGGTTCACGTTCATGCCCCACACCTGCTCGGCGCCGCCGTTGAAGCGCAGCTGGGAGAACGGGATCCTCATCTCTGCCGTCCACCCCTCCTCGGTGATCCTTGCGGCGGCGTCCCAGATCGGATCGTACGTCCGGTCTCGGTTGAATTCGTTGTCCTCCGGGTGGTACCAGTCGAGGCGGACGCCGGCCGCCGTGACCCCGAAGCTGTAGGCGGTACGTCGGTCCAGGTACGTGTCGAAGGAGACGATCAACCGATCGGCCGTGCCGGCGTCATCACGCCTGGTCATCAGCGCTTCGATGGCTCCTGGATCGGAGCTGTGCATCCGGGCGCCGATGTAAAGGGCGTCGCCGTCGTATACGATGGCGATCTCGGTGAGCTGAGTGGCGGGCTCGCCCTCGTTCGGCTCCTTCTGCATGAAGTCGGAGATGAAGACCGCGTCCTGCCACACCTGCTCATCCAGGACGCCATCGATGCCGGGTCCCTGCAGGATGAGGCTGGCTTCGATCCTCTTCGGCGGCGCGTTCTCGGGGTCCGGGTCGGGATCGGGAGGGTCTGCGAGGAGGCCAGAGCCGGCCAGCGTCAGCACACAGACCCCGCATGCGATGAGGGCTCGCGCGAACGCCCTACCTTGAGGCTGCTGCCTGTTTCGATTTGCTATGAGCACTTCGTCCAGCCCATCCGCCCCATCCCTGCCCCTTCTAAACGAGTGCTAGGAGCTCCTAGACCTGATCTGCGGCCCGATTCGGTTCCTCGACGCGGAGACGCGCGAGGTCCGACGAGAGGACCGGAAGCTTTGGTGCCGGTCGTTTCTGTACCTTCTGCAGCGAGAGACGACCTGCTCGGCCGGACGTCCGCGACGACTCGGCCTCCTCCACGGACCTGGCACCCGGCGGATCGGCGAACCGGACGGAGCACCATCCCCGTCGTGTCGAAATCAGCGACCTGCCCCTGGCGACTGCCTCCGGAACACGAAAGTGTGAGGCTTCATCGAAGTACGTCTCCACGATGTCCCCGGTCGCAAAGCTCGCCGTCACCCGTGACGCCGTGCCGCCCTCGCACTCGCTCGACGTCGTCGAGGATGCCCTCGGGCTCAAGGCTGCCAGCGGCAGCACCAGCGTTCCGGCCATGACGTAAACCGGGACGGCGACCCACCGTCCCAGCGAGCCGTGCGACCGATCCGCGTCCAGCAGAGCGGCGACGCGACGGACGAACCTGGGCCCGCGGGCGAACGCGACGCTCGCGCGGGCCGTCGGCCCCCTTCTGCGAAGTGCGCGCGCCACCATCAGCAGATGAGCCGCGTACTCGGACGGCGGAGAGCCGGCTCGGAGAACCTCGTCATCGCACGCACGCTCACGCTGCTGGCGGATCTCGGCGGCCGCCAGCCACACGAGCGGATTGAACCAGTAGAGCGCGCAGGCGATGCGTACGACGTTTTGGATCAGGTAATCCTGACGTTTCACGTGCGCCAGCTCGTGCAGTAGAACGTCACGTCTCAGACCCGCATCCCAGGAATCCGCGCTGGCTGGGAGCACGATGGCGGGCCTCAGCGCGCCCCAGGTCATCGGGACTCCTACCTCTTCGCTCCGAAGCAGACGGATGCGCCGCTGCAGATGCAGCCTCCGGCGAGCCCAGGATGTGGCTTCGAGCCAGTCCGCGTTGGTTACCCGCCGCGCCTTTCGTGAGATGCGATGGAGGTGGGTGCTGCCGAATCCGAAGTACAGGAGGACCGCCGCGAAGCCGACCGCCCAGCCCAACAGGAGTAGAGCCCCCGTCGCCTCCAGGCCGCGCCGGAGCGCCGGGGGCGTCGCAGGCTGTGATGTGGCCTCGGACGCGTCGACCGGTTGTCCTCCCGGATACAGGCTTCCTGGCAGCTCCGACACCGCCGGAAGCACCTCGATCTCCCAACGCGGAACGACCGGCTGAAGAAGGGGCAGGGCCAGAAGGCAACCGAAGGTCACCCCCAGGACGAGGTGCCGGGTCGAAGCGGTCGCACCTCGGAGGGCCTTGGCGGCCAGGATTCCGCCCGTCAGTAGCGCTGTTCCCTTGACGGCCAGATCGAGCAGCGCCAGCAGCGCCGGGCCCGACAGTGCCGACAGGGTTGCGAGATCCGGGGCGTGGTCCATCAGCGGCCTTCCCGACGAGCCTCGTCGATCAGGTCGGCGAGCTTCGCGAGCTCCTCGGCGGAAAGCTGAGCGGTAGACTCATCCAGCAGCGTCGCCACCGCCTGCGCGGCCGAACCCTCGAAAAAGGTGTCCAGAAGTCGCCGCGTAGCCGATCGGCGAGCTCGATCTCGAGGTACCGTCGGGCCATAGACATATCGCGGCCCATCCTGCCGGTGCCTCAGGTGCCCTTTCTCCTCCAACAGCCTGAGCATCGCGCGTACGGCCGAGTAGCTCGGCGGGTCCGGGAGGTCACGCTGCACCTCGGCCGCGGAAGGGCTCCCGCGCTGGTACACGATGTCCATGATCTGGCGCTCGCGTCGCGTCAGATGGATGTGGGGCTGTTTCTGCATCGAACTCTCCCGGCCGCAGGGTGGCTTGGGACTTCCCGTCGTCCACCAACTGTTAGGAAACTAGCAGTCTGCTATAAAACTAGCACCGCCCCGCAGTGTGTCAACGTGCCGCTTGGGCGACCGTTTGACTCGAGCTACGAATAGGACACCCGAGCGTCGCGGATGGTTGGAAGAGAAACGGCGGCTCTGGATGTGCCTTGGAGATGTCTGGGAGATGTCCAAGAGGCCCGGGACGGGCGCCCCGGGCCTCTTGGACTCTCACGGTCTCACGGCCCCGCGGGGCGCGCAGCTTATTGCCGAATCGACACGATCTCCAGCGTCTTTCGGCCTTCCTTGTCGCCCTTCCTCCGCTCGTACGAGGTGTACACCATCTTGTCCGGTCCTTCCAGGCGGGTGACCGTCTTCAGTTCCACTTTCTCGCTGGTGACCGGATCCGTGAAGCTTCCGTGCATGACGATGCCGTTGACCTCATCGTCCCATTGGCCGTGGTACGTGTAGATGCCGGTGCCGAAGTTGTCGATCCACGTTGCCTCGTACCGCTCATCGACGTTGTCGTAGCCGGTCCAGCCCGTTCCCGTGAACGGCATCCCCATCGCGCTGCCCTCTACCGTGTCCAACATGTACCGTCCGCCCATGATCATCTTGCTCGTATTGGTGGCGGTCGTGACGCTGGGTTCGGCGCCGGGCTGCATCCACTGGGTCACCGTCATCGCCCACGTGCCCACGAGCTCCGCGAGCTTCGCGTGGTGCTCGCCGGGGGTCATCGCCTTCTCGTAGGCGGCCATGACCGCTGTCTGATCGTACTCCTGAGCGAGCGCGGGATAGGCCGCCGCCAGGCTCAAGCTCAGAGCGAGCGCGACTCCGAAAGTCCTGGGATTCATGTTCATACTGCGTCTCCTGCTGAAGAGCTGCGAGGTTCCGCCCTCGCGGGCGGCAAGCACTTGACCATACCCGGTCTCGATGGAGGCGACAAGCGGCGGCCAAGCAGGTCGGGCCGACGGTCCGGCGAAACGATCTGAGCGTCAGGGTCTTGCGGCGTTGTTCCCCGATTCGTCCTCGCTGTTGAAGCGCTCCAGGTCCTCTCGGATGATCGTCACGGCGTCGTTCACGGTGAGAGCGCAGTAGGGAATGTCCATGTCCTGTGGGCTGGCCAGGTCGCGCTCTCCGCCCACCATGTACTCGCGGGCCCAGATCGTCAGCTCCTCCCACATCTCGCCCAGCAGAATCAAGGGGATTCCCGAGACGTGCTTCACCTGGCAGAGCTGCCAGATCATCGCCGCCTCCAGCAACGTGCCCAGGCCGCCCGGCACGACGATGAACGCGCTCGAGAGGCGAACGAAGTGGTGAAGGCGTGAGAAGAATGTGCGATGCCGATAGATCTTCTCCACGAACGGGTTCGGCTCCTCTTCCGTGCCGAGCTCGATCGGCAGGCCGAACGACCGCGTGACGTTGCTCGGATCGCCGAGCTTGGCCCCCTCGTTGGCGGCCTCCATGAGCCCCGGGCCGCCGCCCGTCACGATGTCGCACCCCATGGAGGAGAGCTGCTGGGCCAGCGATCGCACGTCTTCGAAGAGTTGATCGCCCCGTCTCATACGAGAGGAGCCGAACACGGTGACCCGATAGTACTGCGGCTTCGGAGGACGTATGCGAGCTAGGTCGTTGACCACAGACCACAGCTCGACGAGAGCATCCTCCACGACCTCGAAGGTCTCCTCTCCCGCCACGACTCGAGAGTTGCTCTTGGCGACTCTTGAGCTGGAGTCCGTCACGTCACGCTCCTTCCGTTGCTCATCCGTTTTCGGCCGGCGACGCCGTCGCGGCCGCGCCGCGCCCGCCGTGTCTCTCCGCCCTCGCGCGCACCCCGGCCGGAAGGACCGCAAGATACGCTCGCGGCGACTCGAGCGGGCGGGGTGTCGCAAGCCGGCGGCGAGGCAAAGGCTCCGCGAGTCGCGACAACTTCGCGCCCGGAATGTGGCCCGGCGGCCACAATCGGCAGCCTCGAGCCCGGCCATCGCACCTCCAGTAATCTGTGAGCAAGAGTCGGGATAACGATATTATGTACGTACTTACCATACGCCACAAGCGGAATGCACAGAAAGGGCCCGGTCGCGTACAGCTCGTGCAATTCTGCCCTCGCGATGACCCAATATGCGATTCAGACCCAAGAGCTTACGCGCGAGTACTCCACGGTCCGCGCTCTCGATCGACTCTCGCTGGAGATCCCGGCGGGTTCGATCTTCGGTTTTCTCGGATCCAACGGGGCTGGCAAGACCACGACGATCCACCTGCTGCTCGGACTGCTGCGTCCCACGGCGGGGCAGGCCATCGTTCTCGGCTACGACGTCTCCACCGAGATCGACGAGGTTCGCCGCCGCACTGGAGCGCTGCTCGACAATGCGGGGCTTTACGCGAGGCTCGGAGTTCAAGACAACCTCGAGTTCTACGGCAGGATCTGGCACATGCCACGGCGTGAGCGCCGGGCCCGGTCGGAAGAGCTTCTGCGTCAGTTCGGTCTGTGGGACCGGCGGAAGGAGCCGGCGGGTCGCCTCAGCTTCGGCATGAAGCGGAAGCTGGCCATAGCGCGTGCCCTCTTCCACCGACCCGACCTGGTTTTTCTCGACGAGCCCACCGCCGGACTCGATCCCGTGTCGGCCGAGTCGCTGCGACGCTCGCTTGTGGAACTGGTCGCACAAGAGGGCGTCACCGTCTTCCTTACCACTCACAACGTGCCGGAAGCGGGCAAGGTCTGCGATCAGATCGGGATCCTCCGATCCGGTCAGCTGCTTGCCAGTGGCTCGCCCGAAGAGCTCCGCGCATCGGCCGGCTCGAACCGGATCGTGGTGCGAGGCTCGGGATTCACCGAGGAGGCCTTTACGCTTCTCGCGCTTCGCCCGGAAGTCGAGAGCGCGGAGACGAGGGGAGGGACGCTCTACTTGTGTCTAGAGCCCGGTTCGTCGGCAGCTCCGATCATCAGCCTCCTCGCCGGCTGCGGCGTTCAAATGGAAGAGGTGGTCAGGGAGACGACGTTCGAAGATGCCTTTCTTTCCGTTCTGGGCGCCGAGGGTCACCAGCCGGAGCCGGCACGTGTGGCGCGCGGGCGATTCGGAGTGGTGCGAGCCGATGAGGCGTTCGCGCTGAACGTGCCTGAGCGCGAAGGCCGCAACCTCTCCGCGGGTGTCGCATGATTCGGGACGTGGCGGCGGTGACCTGGAAGGAGTGGCGCGAGCTCACGGCGGCCGAGGGCCGGGAGTCCGGGCTGCTCGGTCTCGTCCTATTCGTCGGCCTGCTCGGTCTGTTTCTGCCGTATCAGGTGGGAAGAAGCTGGCTGAGCGCGCCCTGGGTCATGCTGTTCTGGATCTGGGTCCCGATCTTTCTCATGACGACCGTGACGGCAGACACGTTTGCCGGCGAACGCGAGCGGGGGACTCTGGGGAGCCTGCTCGCAACTCGGCTTCCGGACAGGGCGATTCTGGCGGGGAAGATCGCCGCCGCGGTCACCTACGTTTGGGGGGCGACGCTCTTGAGTGTGCCGCTGAGCCTGATCGCGATCAACTTCAAGGCGTCCGGCCCGCTCGCCTATTATACGCCCGGCCAGCTGAGCACGGTGGCCACGCTCGCCCTGCTTTCGTCCATCTTCGGGGCGGCGCTGGGGGTGCTGGTTTCACTGCGCTCGCCGACGGTGCGCCACGCTCAGCAGACCTTCAGTTTGGGCGTTCTGGTGGCCTTCGTATTTCCCGTTTTCGGGCTTCAGCTGCTCCCTGCCGCCACCAAGACGGGACTGATCCAAGCGCTGGTGTTCGGTGAGGCAGGGCGGGTGGCCCTGGTCCTGGCCGCGGTCTTCATCGTGTTGGATGTACTGCTTGTCACCGCGGCCATGGTGCGGTTTCGCAGGGGCCGCCTCCTACTGAACTAGAGTCGGACCGGAGTAACGGCAGTAAGGAGTAGAAGTAACGTCGATGTCGGAACAGAGCCGCGATGTTCATCTCGTTACGCGAAGCAGCAGACGGCAGGATCCGGAGGTCACCGCGCTCCGAGCCCGCGGACTCTCTCTCCTCGCGGCCAACTGGCGGATGCGGATTCGAGGAGATCGGCGGCCCCCGCTGCGACCGCTCGGAGCGCAGCTGACCGCTCCGTCCCTCAACGGGGACGGGGACCTCGCGCACGTCGATTACCGCAATCCTACGAACGGAACCGCTCCGCGCCTCAGGATGCCAAGCGAGGACGGAGGCCAGACGACCCCCGAAACCGGCGTCCTGGTCTTTCCCAAGATCGTGTTTCCGCCCCCAGAGAAGCCCGTGCGAGGCCCTCTCTCGTGGGCCTACTGGTCGGCCCGCCGCAAGTAAGCAGGTCAGCAGCCGGGTTCTCGATCTCCTCTCATCCTCGCGGCACACGCACGAGCGCCATGGTCGTGCCACATCGTCTCGACCCTTAGATTCCGGGCCATGGAGGAATGTCCGTTTTGCGAGTTGCCCGAGGAGCGGATCCGCATCGAGGGGGAGCACGGTTTCGTCGTCCGAGACGGCTACCCGGTCGCGGCGGGGCATCTTCTCATCGTTCCTCGTCGCCACGTCGAGAGCGTCTTCCACCTCTCTCAGCCTGAGCAAGACGAGCTCTGGGAGCTCACGGCGCGCGCGCGCGGTCTGCTGATTCGCGAGGCCCGGCCCGAGGGTTTTACGATCGGGATCAACGACGGGCTCGCCGCCGGACAGACGGTGCCTCATGCCCACATCCACGTGATCCCGAGGCAGATCGGTGACGTGGCGGATCCGACCGGGGGCATCCGCGCGATTATCAGCCCGCGAAAGGCGCGCTACTGGGAGCATTCCTGACCGATGCGCCTCATACGCGAGTTGGAGAGACTGCAAGCGGAGCGAGGTTATCTGGACGAGGCCTCCCTCGGAGAGCTGTCCTCCCGCCTGGGCGTTCCGCTTTACCGTTTGGAAGGCTTGGTCTCATTCTATCCCCACTTCAAGACCGAACCGGCACCACCGGTCACGATCTCCGTTTGCCGCGACATGAGCTGCCACCTGGCGGGGGCCGAGCACGTCGCCGACGCGTTGAGGAAGGAGCTAGCCGGCAGGGAGGGTCTGGCCGTCGAGGAAGCCTCTTGCCTCGGATGCTGCGAGCTGGCCCCCGCCGCGAGGGTGAATGGCCATCCCTGCCAGCTGCAGGACGCGGCGGAGTTGGCCTCCTCCATGCCGGAGGGCGACCCCGTGCCGGATGGTGAGAAGCCGCCTTGGCGGAGCGATCCGTATGCGGAGGATGAGCGCTACGGCGTTCTGCGAGCCGCGCTGGAGTCCCCGTCGCCGACCGACGAAGCGGAGCGGATTGTAGAGGCACTTCAGGAATCGGGGCTTCGCGGCATGGGGGGAGCGGGCTTCCCGGCCGGACTGAAGTGGAAGCTCGTCCGGAGTGAGGAGGCGCGGCCGAAGTACGTCGTGTGCAATGCCGATGAGAGCGAGCCGGGCACCTTCAAGGATCGCGTGATCATGGAGGAGCTTCCACATCTCGTCGTGGAGGGGATCGCTCTCGGCGCATTCGTCGTGGGGGCGGAGAAGGGCATCATCTACCTCCGGCACGAGTATGGACGCGCGAAGGCGGCGCTGGAGGCCGAGCTCGACCGGGCCCGGGCTTCCGGGCTGCTCGGCAGCGGCGTTCTCGGGAGCGATTTCAGCCTGGAGATAGAGATCTTCGTCTCACCGGGTGGATACATCCTGGGCGAAGAGACCGCTCTGCTCGAAGCCCTGGAGGATCGGCGCGGCGAGCCGCGTAACAAGCCGCCCTTCCCGGGTCAGGTGGGCCTTGACGGCCTTCCGACGCTGATGAACAACGTGGAGACGCTCGCGCTGGTACCGGGAATACTGCGCCGAGGCGTCCCATGGTGGGAGTCGGCCGGGAGGGACGGGCATGCGGGGCTGAAGTTCATCTCGGTCTCGGGCCACGTGGAGAGACCGGGTGTATACGAGATCCCGACGGGAACGACGGTCGCCGAGCTGATCGAGCTCGCGGGCGGCGTCTCGGATGATCGGGCGCTGAAGGCCTTCGCGCCCGGTGGGGCCTCATCCAACTTCCTGCCCGCCGATCACGCGGACGTCCCGATCGATTTCGCGACGATCGAAGAGAGAGGCAGCATGATGGGGTCGGGTGCGCTCGTCGTGGTGGGCGAAGGCACGCCCTTGCTGCCCCTCGCGGCCAACGTGGTTCGCTTTTTTCGCAACGAGTCCTGCGGGAAGTGCGTTCCATGTCGCCTCGGCACGCAGAAGGCCACGGAGATGCTCGAGGTGACGCTCGAGAGCGGGGTACCCCTCGACTGGTCGGTGATCCGGAAGCTGGATCTCCTGCTCCGCGAGACATCGATCTGCGGTCTCGGGTACGTGGCGTTGAACCCGCTCACATCGGTAGCCGAGCACTGGCCCGAGGAGGTCCCCGGGTGCTCCGCCGAAGCTCCAGGATCGGGAATCGTGGCGCCACACGGGCAGCGGTGAGCAGATGATCGACCTGACGATCGATGGGCGGGCGGTCCAGGTTCCGCCGGGAGCGACGATTTGGGAGGCCGCCCGGTTGCTGGGTATCGACCTCCCGGTCCTCTGTCACGATCCGAGGCTGGAACCCGTCGGCGTGTGTCGGCTGTGCCTGGTAGAGGTCGGGGAGCCCAAGCTGACAGCGGCCTGCGTCCGGGGCGCGGAGGACGGGATGGAGGTGCGCACGTCCTCGGAGCGGCTCGAGGTCTGTCGACGGGGCTTGGTGGAGCTTCTCCTCTCGGATTACCCGATCGACGCTTCAGGCCGTCCGAAGACGGGATCGGATGCCCTGCTGGCTTTGGCGTCGGAGTTGGGCGCGGATTGGCCCGATCGACGATCCCGGAGCGGCGAAACGGGCGAGGCCCCGAGGTCTCGGACCGAGCCCGCGGGCGGGATTCCGGCTGGCCAGGGCCGACCACTCGACGGCACGTCGAAGGTGATCTTCGTTGACCACCAGGCGTGCATCCTATGCGACCGCTGCATCCGCGGCTGCGACGACCTGCAGGTCAACGAGGTCATGGGCCGCACCGGAAAGGGCTACCAGACGCGGATCGCCTTCGATCTGGACGCGCCGATGGGCGAGAGCACCTGCGTATCCTGCGGGGAGTGCGAAAAGGTCTGTCCGACCGGCGCGCTGTCTCTCCGGGTGTGGGAGGAGCCGCCGAAAGATGCGGCCGGATCCGGCAACACGGGCTGGGAGGTTTTGTGACCACCACGACGCTGCTCGGCGAGCTGAAGAAGCGCGGCGTGAAGGTGCGCCGGAGAGGCGAACGGCTGCTCCTACGCGACCTGCACGGCGCTCTGACGCCGGAGCTACGGGCGGCGATCGACGCCCACCGCGAGGAGCTGCTCGCGACGCTCGACGGGGCCGAGCGATCGACGTTGACGTCCGTCGATTCGGTTTGCCCGTACTGCGGGGTGGGCTGTGCGATCCGGTATTTCGTGGACGAGGCGGAGGACCGGATCCGGTACGCGGATGGCCGGGAGAGTCCGGTCAATCACGAGCGCCTGTGCGTGAAGGGGAGGTTCGGGTTCGACTACACGAGCCATCCGGACAGACTGCAGACCCCGCTGATCCGGAAAGAGTCCGCCTACCCGAAGGGGCCGCTCTCCACGGAGGTGCGCGGCGAGCGCAAGCGGCGACCCGGTGGACTCGTCGACTACGACGAGGTGCTGCCGCACTTCCGCGAAGCGACGTGGGAGGAGGCACTGGACCTGGCGGCGACGCGGCTCGTGGAGATCCGTGACCGAGACGGATCCGGCGCGCTCGCAGGATTCGGGAGCGCGAAGTGCAGCAACGAGGAGGCCTATCTCTTTCAGAAACTGGTGCGTGCGGCGTTCGGAACGAACAACGTCGACCATTGCACGCGCCTGTGTCACGCCTCGTCCGTGACCGCCCTCCTCGAGACGATCGGCTCGGGGGCGGTCACGAACGTCTTCGGCGATGTGCAAAACGCGGACGTCGCGTTGATCGCCGGCTCCAACACGACCGGCAACCACCCCGTGGCGGCCACCTTCATCAAGCAGGCGCGAAAGAGCGGGCGCACCAAGCTCATCGTCGTCGAGCCGCGACGGATCCAGATGGCCGACCACGCGGACTACTTCCTCCAGATCGATTCAGGCACCGACGTCGCGTTCTACAACTCCTGGATGCACGTCCTCATCGAGGAGGGTCTCATCGACGAGGCGTACATCGCAGAGCGCACCGAGGGCTTCGAGGCGCTGAAGGCCGTGGTGGCCGACTACTCCCCGGAGGTCGCCGCAGGGATCTGCGGAGTGGAGCCCGGCCTGATCCGGGAGGCGGCACGCACCTTCGGCCGCGCGGAGCGTGCGATGATCTTCTGGGGCATGGGCATCTCGCAGCACACACATGGTACCGACAACTCGAGGTGCCTCATATCCCTCGCCCTGATGACCGGAAACATAGGCCGCGAGGGCACGGGTCTTCATCCGCTGCGCGGACAGAACAACGTTCAGGGGGCGTCCGACGCCGGCGTCATCCCGATGGTCTACCCCGACTATCAGAGCGTCGAGGATCCGGCAGTACGCGAGAAGTTCGAGCAGGCCTGGGGCGTGGAGCTGGACGCGAAACCGGGCCTCACGGTGGTCGAGATCATGGGCGCGGCGCTCGACGGCGTGATCAGGGGCATGTACATGATGGGAGAGAACCCCTTCCTCTCCGATCCCAACGTGAACAAGGTGCGCAAGGCTCTTACGAACCTCGAGTTCCTGGTGGTGCAGGACATCTTCCTCACCGAGACCGCCGAGTTCGCCGACGTGATCCTCCCGGCGACCACCTTCTTCGAGAAATCCGGGACGTACACGAACACCGACCGTCGCGTGCAGGTGGGCCGGAAGGCTCTGCAGCCACCTGGCGGCGCCCGCCAGGACTGGGAGATCACCTGTGAGATCGGCGCGCGGATGGGGTATCCGATGGAGTACGATTCGCCGGAGGAGGTGTTCTCGGAGTTCACCGCCCTCGCTCCCTCGTATGCCGGGCTCACCTACGACAACCTCGGGCTGACCGGAAAGCTCTGGCCCTGCCCGGATCCGAGCGAAGACGGCATCCAGGTTCTCTTCGGAGACCGCTTCCCGACGGCTAGCGGCAGGGGGAAGTTCGTGCCCGCCGAGTTCGCGCCGGCGAAGGAGCTGCCGGACGAGGAGTACCCGTTCGTGCTCAACACGGGTCGGAGACTCGAGCACTGGCACACGGGCACCATGACACGTCGCTCGCGAGCGCTCCACGCGATCCGGCCGGGGCCGGTGGTCGACATGCATCCTGCGGACCTGGAGGCGCTCGGCGTGGAGGACGGCGAGCTGGTGGAGGTGGCGTCCCGGCGGGGATCCATCGTGCTGCCCGCCGAGCGCTCGGACCGTATGCTGCGCGGCGCCGTGTTCATCCCGTTTCATTTCAGGGAAGCGGCCGCGAACCTCCTGACCATCGATGAGCTGGATCCGGCGGGGAAGATCCCAGAGTACAAATTCTGCGCGGTGCGAGTCTCGCCGGCGTCTTGAGCGGAGGCGTCTATTCCGTGGGCGAAGAGGGCTCGTCGATCGACGAGAACGCCCGTCGCGCCAGTGCCGTCAGTGTCTGAGGGGGCAGGTCCCCGACAAGAGCGTGCTCGAAGACGGCGTCCCGCCAGCTGACGATGCTGATCCCCCGCTCCGACGACGAGCGAAACTCAGTCTCCCCGACCGGTGCGTCGCGCGTCGGTACGCGGTAATGGGCAATCGTGTGCTCGCCGATGGCGTACTCGACCATCGCCGCCTGCCGGTCCGCCAGCAGGCACACCATCGCGCGCGTCATCCGGCCCTCAACCAGCGTCACGGGGCGTACGCCGACGCCCATCTCCTGCAGGAAAAAGCGCGAGACCGCAGCCGGATCCGGCGAGTGGATGGCGTGGTCCTGGACGGCCCGGTTCAGGTAGTCCTGCGCATAGGCCTCCCGGATATCACCAGGGGCGCTCGTACGAACGATCGCGGCCGCCGCCAGGAGAACTACGACGGCGGCCGCGACCGCCGCCCCCTCCCGCCGAACGCGCGCGGGAAGGCGGGTCAGTCGAAGAACCTCGCCCGCCTCGGACGGCTCCCGTCGCGATCCGATTCCTCTTCCAGCGGCTTCGAGTCTCGCCTCGCGGGCGATCGCTTCGCGGATCCGCTTCCGCAGGCTCTCCGGCGCACGCGCTCCCGTTCCGTACGTGGACACGGCGCGGACCAATGCCGCGTCCCGGGCGAAGAAGTCGCGGCATTCGGCGCAGTGGCCCAGGTGCATGCGAGCCGCTTCATCCTCCTCGGAGTATGCTCTCGGCTGTTCCAGGGGCCAAAGCGTCTCCCGCACCGCCTCGCAGTTCAGGGCGTCGCGATACACAGCGACCCTCCTCTGTAGCACAACCTCAACTTACAGTAGCACAATGACATAGGCGTGTTATTCCCCATCGCTCTCAACCGGTAGCATCGACGTCCAACTCAATAACGCAGGAACCGCCTTCGCGGTTCACGTCAACTGGGCCAGAAGACCGGAACGAGCAGAGTGGTGAGAATTCCGAGGAGGATGGTGAGGGGCGTACCGACCTTGAGAAAATCGGTAAAGCGGTAACCGCCCGGTCCGTAGATGAGCACATTGGTCTGGTAGCCCATCGGCGTCATGAAGGACGCCGATGCGGCGAACATGACCGTGATCAGCAACGCGTAGGGGTTCATCCCGAGCTGTGCGGCCACGAACAGGGCGATGGGGGCCACGACCACCGCGGTGGCGACGTTCGACATCACGGCCGTGAGCAACGCGGTGATCAGGAAGATGCCGGCGATCACGGCAGTGGGCGCCACCTGGCCGAGGCTTTCGCTGAGGGAGGTGATGAGCCATGCGGCCGCTCCGGTCGTCTCCATCGCGATGCCCAGGGGAAGCAAGCCGGCCAGCAGGAAGACCACCATCCAATCCATCTCCGAGTAGATCTCGTCCAGTCGCACGCAGCGAGTGAAGACCATGAGAACGACTCCGATCAGCGCGGCAGGCATGATCGCCAGCAGGCCCGTGGTCGCGGCGGTCACCACACTCAGGAGGATTCCCACCGAAACAAGAGCTCGAGGTCGATCCCGCACCGGCGCTCCGACCATTCGGAGCGGAACGAAGCCCGGCTCCTCGGCGAGCGCATCCAGGGCCGAAACGGGCCCGTGGACCAGCAGCAGGTCGCCGAAGGACAGACGCAGGCTCTCGAGCTTGTCCCGAAGCGTGACGCCGTGGCGCTGAATGGCGAGGACCATGGCTCCGTGGCGCTGCTGGAATCGCGCTTCGCCCAGCGTGTGCTCGGCGAGCGTGCAGTGAGGCCCGATCATGACCTCCATGAGCCGGGCATTCTCCGAGATGAAGTCGATAGCGCTCTTGGCACGACGAGCCGGCGGGTCCAGGCGCTCGCTGCGGGACAAGGTCAGTAGCTGCTGAGGCGTGCCCTGTGCATAGAGGATGTCGCCTTCGACAATGCGTCGCTCCGAGCCCGGCGCCCACACCGACCGGTCGCCTCTTCCCAGTCCGAGGATCGAGACGCCGTAGCGCTCTCGCCACTTGAGCTCGCCGAGCGACTTGGCGATGGCGGCCGAGCCCGACTGGACGGCCAGCTCCGCCAGGAATTGGCGGACCTGGTACTTGCCCGAGAGATCGGCCGCTCCCATACGCCGAGGGATGAGCCATCGACCCACCGTGAACAGGTAGAGCATCCCCGCGGCGAGGTAGACGAGGCCGAGCGGGGCGATCGAGAACATCGTCAACTCGCTCAGGCCGTGGCTCTCGGCGATGCCGTACACGACGAGGTTCGTGGACGTGCCGATCAGGGTCACGGTCCCGCCCAGGATGGCGGCGAAGGAGAGCGGCATGAGATAGCGCGACGGAGCCTCACCCTCCTGATAGGCCAGAGAGAGAAACACCGGCAGAAAGACCACGACGACGGCCGTGTTGTTCAGGAACGGCGAGATCACGGCGACGACCAGACAGAGGATGGCGAGCCGCATCTGGGGAGGGCCGAGAGGTGCGGTGAGCGCCCAACGCGCGATCGCCGCGATCACGCCCGTCTTTACGAGGCCAAGACCGAGGATCAGCATCGCGGCCACCGTGACCGTCGCCGTGTTACTGAACCCGGACACCGCCTCGGCTGGCGAGATGATGCCTCCGACCAGGAGAACCACTGGGATTGCGAGGGCGACTTGGTCGATCGGGTAGCGTTCGCTCACGAACAGCACGAGCGCCACCGCGATGACGACGAAAACGAAGCCGATCTCCCAGGTCATACACGAGCCCGTCGGGGGTAAGGCGTCGCAAATCCCACGTTGGCGGCGACGCTAAGGCCCGAAGATACGGAGGGGGGCCGGACTCGTGCCAACCGGCCCACAGGTCGGTATACTGGGTCAAGAGGCTCGCGTGCTCAGCAAGAGTCGACTCGCCGTTGCGGCGTATACCAAAAGATTGGGCTACCGCGAGACTCGTGACGGGCGGAGTCGTGCGATGTCTCCGCCCTCTTTACATCCGATCCGGGGCATCAGCCCCGAGGATGGTCGCTCTGGATTTCGAGCCGGGCGAGAAATGACGCTCATGCCTGCCGAGAGCTCGCGGGACTTGCCGCCCGTGCTCATCTCCGAGGAGGAGATCGGCCGGCGCGTCGATGAGCTGGCGGCCCAGATCTCGCTCGACTACGCCGATGCCGGCGAGATCATACTCATCGGTGTTCTAAAGGGCGCGTTCGTCTTCCTGGCGGATCTCGCCCGGCGGCTTACGATCGAGCGCCGAATAGAGTTCATCGCGCTCTCGAGCTACCCGTACGGTGCTAAGTCGGGAGCCGTGCGGTTGCTGATGGACGTCCGAACCGACGTGCGCGGCCGCCACGTGTTGATCGTCGAAGACATCGTGGACACCGCCAACACGCTCCACTACCTGATCGACATGCTGAGGGCGAGGGAGCCGGCGTCGCTCCGTTGCTGCGCGCTCGTACGGAAGGAAGAGCGCATCCAGAGCGAGGTCGACGTCGATTACGTGGGCTTCGACATCCCCGACCGCTGGGTGGTGGGCTACGGACTCGATTTGCGCGAGCAGTACCGAACCCTTCCATACATCGGCGTCGTGGATCCCTGAGTCTCGAGCCGATCCGCGATCGAGGGGCGGGGCGCCCGGACTACTCCGCCTTCAACCCCTCCAGGATCTCGTCGAGCTCGGCCCGGGGCACCCAGCGTCCGCGGGTCATGACGCCGCTCAGAAGCCCCACGTTGCCGACGTCCTCGAGCGGGTTTGCATCGAGCAGGAGGAGATCGGCCACCTTTCCCGCCTCGAGCGTGCCCCACTCGCTTAGCTCGTCGAAGTAGGCGGCGACGTTGCGCGTACCGGTGGTCAGCGCCTCGTAGGGCGTGAGGCCGGCGGCCACGAGTGAGACGAGCTCCGCTCGCATCGACCAACCGGGCACCTGGAAGACCTGCGGCGCGTCCGAGCCAAGCAAAAGGCCGGCCCCGGCATCGTTGAGCGCCTTGATCAGCTTGCGGCGGATCTCCACGAAGCGGCGGGCGACGTCGGGCGAGTAGTTCTCGTTGTCGAGGAAGCGCTGCTTGGCCTCCACCCAGTTTGCGACGACCTCGGGCGGCATATATGCCATCTCGGGCCGCGCCGCCATCTCCTGCGGGTCCTCCGGCAGGGAGATGCCCTCGATGAGGCTTTGGGTCGGGACGTTCCACACGCCTGCCTCGCGGGTCGCCGCCGCCACCGGCGCGAGCTTCGCCTCGTCCATGTAATCCACCAGGTTTGCGCCGAAGAAGGAGGGAGGCATCTCAGAGGTGTCCATGCCGTCGCGCACGAGCGCCTCGGCGTACCCGTCCAGGTGGTCGATCGACAGGTAACCGGCCTCGAGGGCACGCTCCAGGCCGACGTCGGCCGGCACGTGGCCGGCGAACCCGATCCCCGCGCTGTCGGCGACCTCGTCCAGGGCGTCGAAGGCCTCCCTGGAGAGGCCCGGATGGATCTTCAGGAAGTCATAGCCGGCCAGCTTCTGATGCCGAACGGCACGGCGGGCCGAATCGGCGGTGGGGATGCTGTTCCCGTTGACGGAGGGCCCGGACGTGTAGATCCGAGGAGAGAGGATATCGCCACGATTCGCCTGGGCGCGCAGCTCCAGGTGCACGGGAGCGCCCAGCATGCCACGGATCGTCGTGATCCCGTTGGCCAGGTACAGCAGCAGGACCCGCTCCGTGAAGTCGGGTCCGCCCGCCTGCCCGCTCGGAACGTGCGCGTGCATCTCGGCGAGGCCCGGCATCAGGTACTTCCCTTGAGCGTCGATCCGCTCGGCGCCCGCCGGCACGCTCACCTCGTCGGCGTCGCCGATCGCCACGATGCGGTCGCCGAGTACGAGGACGGTCTGGTCGGGGACGACCCGCTCTTCGTCCATCGGGACGACGTTCACGCCGAGGAACGCGTAGTCCGCGGAATCGGCCGCAACCGCCGCACCGCCAGATTCCTCCGCGTCGGAGGTTCCCGAGCAGGCTGCTCCTCCCGCGACGACGAGCGCGAGGCCGAAGAGGGAGGCGAGACGGGTGGCGGCGCTATGGGCGTTGGGCATCGAGGCGGCTCCTTTTCGATCTTTGCGGCGCGGCGCGGGCCGCGCTGGCGGAGCTACTCTCTTAGCATCGGGGCCAGGTCGATGCCAGACGCGCGCTGTCGTATCTCGGCTTCGCGAGCCAGCGGACCCCTCATCTTCGGAGGGTCCAAGCGTGTCTCTCAGCTCACGTCGCGGCGAGGAATCGCCAGATCGGCCTTCCGAAGGCGACCAGGCTGGCCCAAGCCGTGAGGACGCCCGGGAGGAAGATCGCGGCGAAGAGAATGGCCTCTCCCGGATAGGTCGCCTCCTGCCAGACGAAGAGGCTGCCGACCGGAACGAAGCAGACCGAGCAAAGCGCGACGAGCAGGATCCCGATGGTCCGCCCCTTCGCCAGCAACAGCACGCCCGCCACGAGGCCGCCGAAGAGCGTCGCCAGGATCGCGAACTGCCACGCGAGCTCGTAGTCGTACGCTACGACGAAGAGATAGAGGGAGAGCACGGAGGCGACGTTGCAGATGATGGTCCAGCGCACGAGTCCCATGCGCCGGCCGCTCCACGCCGTGCCACCCGCGCGCCCCTCGTAGCGGGCGAACATGCTCCGGCCGGTCAGGCTCGCCAGGAGGAGCAGGGAGGCCGCGAGCAGGAGGAGGCGGGGCAGGGCAGGGTGCCCGTACGTCGGGGTCACCGCCAGAGCCGTCCCCCAGGGGAGTACGGCCACTCCCGCAGCGAGCGCCAGCCAGCGGCTCCAGTACGCCTCCCCCGCCAGACCGCCGATCGTGATGGCGAGCGGCACGAGCAACAGCCACATGGCGGTGAGCAGGCGGTCATCCGCGCCAGGGCCGGTGGGGCCGGACGTGATGATCAGGCCGCCCAGTGTAGCCAGGGCGGCCAAGCCGATCCACTTGCGTAGGGTAAACATCTTCCCGCTCCCTTTGCCCTCTAGGACGATCTTCAAGAAGGGACGTGCACATTCCCTCCAGGAGGGTCAGACGGCCTCCAACCGGCCGAATCGCCGATCGCGTCCGCGGTAGTCGTGTAGCGCCGATCTCAGGTCATCCGGACCGAACTCCGGCCACATGGTGTCCGTGAACAGCAGTTCGGCGTAGGCGCTCTCCCAGAGCAGGAAGTCGCTGAGGCGCCGCTCCCCGCCCGTGCGGATAAGCAAGTCCACCTCTGCGGCGGTGGGCTGCCAGCCCTCCGGATCCCCCGGCGTAGCCACCAGCCGACCGAAGCTCTCGAGGCTCGCCGGTGCCCCGCGATCGACCCAGCTTCGCGCGTTCGCAGCGCGCACGATCGCGTCCCGGGAGGAGTAGTCCACGGCGAGCCGCAGCCAGATCCTCTTCCCGCTTGCCGTCGACTCCTCGGCGCTCGAGATCGCGGCGCGCAGCGGGAAGGGAAGGCGGTCGCGGCGGCCGATCACCGTCAGCCGTACCCCTCGGCTCGCGCAACGCCGGACCTCCTCGGCCAGATACTCGGCAAGCAGGGAGAAGAGGCCCGTGACTTCGTCCGCCGGGCGTGCCCAATTATCCGATGAGAAGGCATACAGAGTGAGGACGCTGATCGCCTCCTCCAGTCCGGCCTCCACGACGCGCCGGGCCGTCGCGACGCCGGCCCGGTGCCCCTCCGTTCGTGGAAGCCCTCGGCGCTCGGCCCAGCGTCCGTTGCCATCCATGATGATCGCGACGTGAAGTCCGGTGCCGAGTGGAGGGCGGGCGTGTTGTGTCATCGCTTCGCGGTTACTGCCAGGTGTCCGGTGTGAGGTAGGCCGATCTCAGCCGCGTCGGGTGTGCCGGATGAGGGCGCCCATGTGCTCGAGGTAGCGGTCGAGGGCCTGCCGTCCCGCTTCCGTGAGGCTGTACTCCGTGCGCGGCGTCCGATCCTGGAACGACTTCCTGCATTCGACGTAGCCGGCGTCCTCGAGCTTACGCGCGTGAACGCTCAGGTTCCCGTCGGTCGCTCCGAGCATGGCTTTCAGCTCGCTGAACGAGAGGGCGGAGTTCACCGCCAGCGCACTCACGATGGCGAGCCTCATGCGCGCGTGGATGAGCCGCTCCAGCTTCAGCGGCTCGGCCGCACCGGCGCCTCCCTTCACGCTCGCGAGCTCTCGTTTATTCGGGCCATTCCCTGAATCCCTTGCCGTCCTCTGCGCCTTCGCCATCGCCGCCCCTTATCCGCCGTAGCGCATCGCAATGATCGTCCCGAAGAGGACTTGCAGCCCGCCGAAGCCAAGAGCCAACCAGATGTTTCCCCATGCCGGCGGCGTGAAGAGCGCGGCGGCGCCGCACGCCAGGAAGCCGGCACCCATGATCGGGATCGCCGGGACCGAGAACGTCCCTCCTGCGATGACGCCGGTGCCGTAGCTCAGGAGCCACACCCCGGGCAAGAGCTCGAAGCGGCCCTCCCGTAATAGCGCCACGCTGAGGAGGGCGCCCACGAGGAGGGCGGGGACGAAGCTGAGCGCGAACCTCCGGGCCGGGCGTAGGGCAATCGCGGTTCCAACGCGCCTCGACTTCCAGAGGACTCCGGCCAGGCCGATCGCCAGGGCGAGTGCCGCAGCGGCCAGCCATACCGCTAGCCATTCCAACACGGAGTCCTGGCGTGACGCGAGCCACGCGGCCGTGAGGCCGGTGAGGCCCATGCCGATCCCTCCGAGGCCAGGCACGAGCGTGAAGGCGGTCGCCCGTTCCATCGTCGCCCGGATGAAAGACAGATCCTCGGCCGCCCTGTCTCGGAGCGGCGTCGCTGACTCCTCTTCCAGAGTCTGGAGGCTGATGACGCTCTTGCTGCTCATCGTCGTCCAATCTCGCCCCCTGTCACCATAGTGTCAAGTACTCTATATCTTAAAGTATCTTCCCCAACGGGTTCCCCCTGCGGATCTTCTTGGCCGGATGGCATGCGTGGCCCGGGCGCGGAAGAGGCCAGGATTGAGGCGCTGTTGAGCAAGGGGAGAGGAGAAGGACAGGTGCTCGTCACCGTTGAACTGGGACGAACCGGCAGGAAGATCGCGCGGATCGGACTCGGCGGGATGTGGTTGTCGATCGAGGGCCGCCCCGATCGGGAGCAGGCGAAACGGGTCATCCGGCGTGCCGTGGACCTTGGCGTCACGTTCATCGACACGGCGGATGTCTACTGTTTGGACGATGACGACCTAAACCACAACGAGCGGCTCGTCGCGGAGACGCTGGACGAGATCGGGGGAGGTGAGAGCGTTCTGGTCGCCACCAAGGGGGGATTGACTCGCCCCGGAGGAAGGTGGGAAGCCGACGCGAGACCGGAGATGCTGAGGGAGGCGGCCCTGAGGAGCCGCGGTGCGTTGGGAGTCGAGACGATCGCCCTCTATCAGCTCCACGCACCCGATCCCCGGGTGCCGTTCGAGTCGAGCGTTGAGGAGCTCGCCGCGCTGCAGCAGGACAAGGTGGTGGGGGCGGTGGGGCTCTCCAACGTGGATCTGGATGAGGTCCGCGCCGCAGAGGCGATCACCACGATCAGCTCGATCCAGAACCGATACAACCCGTGGGATCTGACCTCCGAGGAGTCGGGCCTTCTCGACCACTGCGACGAGCGGGGAATCACCTTCATCCCCTACAGCCCGCTGGGCGGCGCGCGTCGAGTGAAGCTCCTCCAGGCCCACGAGCCGATCCAGCGGCTCGGCGCCGAGTTGGACGCCACTCCCGCTGAGCTCGTCTTGGCCTGGCAGCTGGCGAAGTCCGAACGGAGCGTCCCCATCCCCAGCGCCCGACGCGAGGGGAGCATCGAGAGCAGTGTTCGGGCCGCGAGCCTCGGCCTGGATGATGAGACGGCCGCCGCGCTGGAGGCGGCCTTCGCCTCGCTCCCTCCGTGATCGGCCGGCGATAGCGGCCCCGCTGCGATGGCCGTCTATTGAAAAGCACCGATCGAAGAGTGAAGCACGGCCGACTCGCATAACAGATGCCCTCGACCGGAGACGCCGCCCCTGAGTCATCAACCCACGACCCGCGCAATCCTGATCGAACGGCACGGTCCGCCAGAGGCGTTCGTGGAGCGCGAGGTGCCGCTTGCAGAGCCCGGTCCGGGTGAAGTCCACATCCGCGTGGCGGCGGCGGGCGTGAATTTCGCCGACCTCATGATGCGGGCAGGCCTCTACGGGACCGTCCCTCCACGCCCCTACAGCCCCGGCTTCGAGGTTGCCGGAGAGGTGGCCGGTTTGGGCCAGGGTGTGGAGGGGTGGCGGATCGGCGACCGGATCGTCGCCGGCCTTCGGCACGGTGGCTATGCGCAGGACATCGTCGTTCGCGTTGACCGCCTCGTTCGCTGTCCGGAATCGCTCACGCCGGCCGAGGCGGCGGCGATCCCCGTGGTGTTCCTCACCGCCTGGGTTTGCCTCTTCGAGGCCGCGCGCGTCCGAGCGGGCGAGACCGCGCTCATCCTGGGGGCCGGCGGCGGCGTCGGGACCGCCGCGGTTCAGCTGGCCGTCCGTCACGGTCTGCGAGTCATCGGAACGGCAGGGCTGGAGCGAAAGCGAGCCTTCGTCACCGACGAGTTAGGCGCCGAAGCCTGCTTCGACTCCCGGAGCGACTGGGAGCCGGCGGTGACCGAGCTCGTAGGATCTCGGGGCATCGATGTGGCCCTGGACCCTGTGGGCGGGAGGGCGACCGCGGCGTGTCGGCGGCTGCTCGCTCCGATGGGCCGAATCGTCTTCTACGGCCTGAGCGAGGCGGTTCCGGGCCGAAGACGAAACATGCTGAAGGCCGCTCTCGCATGGCGGCGTACGCCCCGGTTTCACCCGGCGTCGCTGGTCGCACCGAACATCGGGCTGCTCGGAGTACACCTGCTGCACCTCGGAGCCAAGGAGCCGCTGCTCCGGCCGGCGCTCGAGTCGATCCTGCGCGACGTGGAGGCGGGCGAGCTGCGGCCGATCGTGGACCGGACTTTCCCGTTGAATCGAGAGGGAGCCGTCGAGGCGCACGGATACCTGCACGCGCGGAAGAACCTCGGGAAGGTGGTGCTGGCGCGTTGAGTCGCCGACCGTGAGGGTTCGGACGCTCCGGGTCGAAGTCGAGCGGGGCGTTCCGTTCCGGTTCACGCTGCGATGAGCACGGGCAGCGGCGTACTGGTGCCGATGCTCCTCATGCGCCTCACATCCCTGCTCGCCCCGGCGGGCTGACGAAGCCAACAGAGCTAGGAAAGCCGATGAACCTTCTCTTGCTGCTCCTTACGATCCTTGCTCCTCTCGCTCCCTTGGGAACCGGTGCCCCCGCGGCCGCCGAGCAGGAACGCCAGCCAGATCACGAGTCGGCACCGGCCCCAGGGTCGGATATCCAGACCGACCCCTACCTCTACGAGGTCATCCTCCTACGGGCGGCACCGGGACGTCTGCTGGATTTGGTCGAGGTGTACCAAGCCCGCATCGCGGCGTTCGAGGAAGCGGCTTTGGGAGAGGTCCACATGATGCGCCACAGCCAGGGTGACCAGTGGGACCTGCTCCTCCTCGTCCCGATGGGCGACTTCGAGCGCTTCTTCAGCGGGGTGCAGGTGAGGCGCCGCCGCGATGCGCTGGATGAGGTAGGCGGAACGGGTCCCGTTTGGGCGGCGAGGCTGGATCCGCTAGTGGCCTGGCGGCAGGAGATGTTCGCCTGGGGCCCGCCTCCCGAGGTCGTGAACGAGCGCTTCGCGCCGGCGCGATTCTACCACGTCGAGATGTTCGTAGCGCTGCCCGGGAAGCGCGAGGCGCTGCTGAGGCAGCGTGAGATGGAGAACGAGTTCCTCAGGGCGATCGGCCGGCCCGACAACCTGGTCTTCACGAAGGCCGCCGGAGCCGAGTGGGATGCCTTCACGCTGGGTTTCTACCGAGACCTTCAGCACTTTGCGGAAGAGCCGAGCCTGGAGCCGGGTAGGGAAGATGAAGCGGCCCGGGCCGCGGGCTTCGAGGCGGCCAACCGGATCGGGACCTACCTGCGCACGCTGATCGCCTACCACCACGACACCCTGGCCCGGAGCGTCGACTGATGGCCCGCTCGAGCCTCGGCATTGTCCATGTGCTCGCTCCACAGCGGGTGACCGGGCTTCCGGCGTGATCGAGGAGATCGCAACCACGACGATTCATCGAGGCGCTCTCCCCGCTGGGCCTTCCTCCGTCAGCTGTGGCGAGGGACCTGTGTTGGCCCGCGAGAATCGCGGTCTCCGCCCTCCAGCCGCGTGTTCCTAATTGGAACTTGCGTGTGTCGACAAAGAGGGAATCCTGGAGCTCCTGCCCTATGATCCGGTACGCCTGCTAAGGTATCTCAATCCTAGCATGCCGATGCTGGTCCCGTGCTGGAAGGAGGAGGTAGCCGCACTTCCGCGCTTTTGCTGCACGTCCGCGCTTGGTCAGATCAAGGTCGAAACAGAGCCGCGTGCGCCAACGCTTCCCCCGTGTCCCCATGTGGCCACGACGTTCGGCGAAAATCGATTCTAGGAAACCCCTGCTTCGCCCGCAGCGTTTCATCCCAGCTGAGCTCTCCAGTAAGCGGATCAAAGATGACCATGAGCATGCGGTCCCCACCGCCAATCTCGTTCTCCGCCCCTACGATCAGCCGATTGGAGCCCGGATCCTTCGCGAGCCAGTGTGGAGCAAACCCATCTTCCGTCGGGAGCCTCGAGACTTCCCGCGGTTCGGAAGGATCGCTGATGTCCAGTGTGACGAGCATGGCTGCTGCGCCGACGGTCATGATCCAATAGTCCCCAGCGACAACAGGAATCCCGCAGCCCCCCAGGTCAGCCGAGCTCGGGACTTCGATCGTGTACACGTGCTCGAGCCTCGGGGCGTCAGAGTCGATCTGAGTGACGCGATAGAACCCGCACCCGTACGCATTCAGCAGCACCGATCCGTCGGGCATCACTCGAGGTTCGAACGGATACCGGTGCCCAGTAGGCTGGAGCACTCCCCGATGCTCAGTCTGAAGCAGCTCTCCGTTTGCCAGCCGCGCCGGCGGTACCGGGAGGGTGTGTAGCAATTCAAGGCTTGATAGCCGCCACGTCTGCACCACATCGGCGCTATACGGTTCCACCATCGGGGCACTGGTCAAGACCATCCGATCGATCGCAGGAAGCATCGCGAACGAGTACGGTCTAATAGGAACGTCGGTGACATCGTCGGCCGCGCTGACCGCTCTGACCAGTTCACCGTCTGGCGTGAATTCCGCGATCCCGCCGTGCCCCCCGGGTAGAGTAGTGTCTGCCGGCAACGGGCTCGGGCCGTCGCTCCGAAGGTATCCGACGAGAACATTACCGTTGGGCATGCGAACCATGTCATGCGGATACCGATACGGTGGGACGGCATCTAACGTGCGTACGACTTGTGGCCGGATGGGGTCTTGAAAATCGATCAACAAGACCTCCTCCGTGCGGTGCGCATTGGCGAAGAGATATGTCCCCACCGGTGGAAGGTCGTACTCGGTATGGTGCGGGAGGGACTCGCGGCTGCGGACCGGTTCGGTGTTGATGATGCTCCCGTAGCCGTCGCTGGTTGGATCGGCGTCTACGACTGCCAAGAAGTCAGGGTCGGCCCCATCGACGTCACCCGCCCAGACGTACAGGTATCTCGCTGCAGTTTCGACCGACGACTCTTGGCAAGCAGGGAGGGACGCCAGCGAGACGGCGAGGATCATGCCAAAAGGAGAAGCCTGCACAAATCTCATCTGCCCCCTCGTCGGCCACGTCGGCATTTACCCTGGAAGCCGCAGATATTCGTTCGCTCGGTTAGAAGCCGCCCACCAAAGACGTCGAACTCCAAGCGTGACATGCCGGAGCGGATTGGTTGCATTCATGAAAGCCAAGCACCTTTAAACGAGGATCTCAGGTCTTGCACAGGCCCTTCGGCGTCCAATCGGGTACCGGACTGCCCGGAGGCTGGGAAGAATCGTGAAGTATCAGCACGAGCGAACGCCGGACCTCGGTGCCGGTGGCTGTCAGCTCCATGGGCGGTCCGCCTGGCACGATGACGTGCTGACCGCCGGCGCGTCCCACCATAGTACCCTCGGGCGTTTCCAGGCAGGTTTCACCGCTCAGCGTGTACCAAGCCTCCGGTCCAGGGTGCCGATGCACGATCGATTTCATCCCCGGCCGAAAGACCGCTTCCATGTACTGCGCCGTGTATCCTACGCCCTCAATGACTGGGAGGGGACCAATCTCGCTGATATGTTCGCCGCTGGGCGGCCGCCAGCCGAGATCTGCGATCGTGAACAACCACGCGCTTCCAAGAGATTCCACCACCGTACTACCAGTCACCTGAGCTCCCTCCGCGGCAAGACGCGAAGGATACTTGCTCAAGTGCCAGTAGACCGGCGTCTCGCCCAACTCGCCCACGACTTGACTCGCAGTGACGAAGCAGCCGAACTGTCGTCCGGCCCGCTCACTGACTGGGATGCAAGCACCCCCGGTTCCCTCGGTCTTGCAGCCGGGCGTGAGCGCTGCGAGCGCGAGTAGCGCGATCCGCGATTGTTTCATCTGCCCTCCTGCTTCTTCACTCTGAATGGGCGACGAAGGAGCTAGCGAGTTGGCGCCTAGCGCGCGTCTAATCATACGGACCTTGGGGCAACCAACAAGCTGCTTGTGACGCGGAGTTCATAACCGCCCTCTCCGGCTCGGCAACATGCCAACCGCTACTCAGCGAAGAATCAGGGCGAACTTAAGTGGTGAGAACAGCGAATCTGCAGGTCTGAAGTTATCTGGAATAGGTAAGAAAACCGCGAAAGTTAGCGGAAACAGTCAACTTCGCGGCAAGAGGCTACATCTTTTAAGTCCCTTGAGTCTGCCAAGGAGTTGCTCCCTCCACCCACCCACTCCGGCTTCAGGCCACAACGCGTTCTTGAAGCTTTTTGATTCGTTGTTGACAGTCGACCGGGTGTCACCACCGGGATGCGACCGCATGGCTCGTAGCGGCGCCGTCAGCCGCGGGCGGATTCCGCAGAGCGAGCATTGGACGCCCTGAGGAGACTCGGAAGAGGCTCTGAGGACAAGGCGCGTCCGCCAGCGAGCGGAGGGGAACCGGCGCGGCTCCCCAGGTGCCGCCGCCGTGATGTGCGGTGAAAAAAGGCGAGCGGCCGAATCGACCGCTCGCCTGAGGAGCACTCGGTGCTGCCGCTCGTCGCGGCCCGGGCCTAGAGCCTAGTGGCTGCATCCCTTGCCGATCTGCATCGTGCCCGCATGAGGAAGCCCCTTCAGCTTCTCGACAACCGGCAAGGACCGGCTTCCGGGAGCGAGGTTCATGGGGCGGTCGCCGGCGTAGATCTCGTGACGGCCCTTGTCCTTGAACCAGTCCTTCGTCTCGGCGACCATGTGCATGTTCTCGACGATGTTCCGCCAGCCGGCGCCCGTGTTGTAAGCGCAGAAGGAGATCTCTCCCTCTTGGGTGGCGTAGGGAATCACGCACATCTCGGTGCGCCGGAAGTCGTAGGTCCAGAGATCCTGGAACCACATCCCACCGACCCACACGATCTTCCACTCCTGCTTGTTGACGTCACCGCTGACGGCTCCACCGAGCTTCGTGTTGACCATCTCGAGGAAGGTCTTCGGGGTCAGGCCCTCGGGCATCTTCGATCCGTCGACGTGCCGCATGAGGGCGAGCACCGTCTGGAAGAGGCTGAGCTTCTTCCCGCGCGACGTGTCCGTGATGACGTCGATGTCGTGAATGAAGGCCTCGGAGTCGAAGAACTGAGTGAGCGGGGACCACTCCTTCGTGCGTGAGTTGACGACCAGCATCAGGCTCGCGCCGCAGTTCGGGTGGCATGAGCAGCTGAGCCCGCCGAACTCCACCTCGTCGCCGCGCAGGTGGTCGGCGAGCCAGGTGTAGGCGCCCGCCGAGCCGAGCGGATACCAGTCCCGGTACATGTCGACTTTGCCGCCGGTGTGCTCATGGAGGTCACGGGCCAGATGGGTGATCGTGTAGCGCTGCCTGTGGCGATCCTCGTCGCTGATCTCCTCGTCGCGGCCCGTGAAGGAGACGGGCTGGAAGGAGATCGCTCCCATCTTGTCGGAGTTCTGGATCACGAAATCGAGCAGTGGCCCCACTTGTTCGTCGTTGACCGTGTTCACCACGGTCGTCACCGGCGTGATGTCGATCCCGGCGTCGGACAGCCGATCGATCGCCATCCACTTCGCGTCAAAAAGGTTGCTGATGTGCCGGTGCATGTTCGACTCGTTGGTGACGCCGTCGAACTGGAGGTAGGCCATGTTCAGCCCGGCCTCGGCCGACTGATAGGCGAACTCGGGCTCGAGTGCGAAACGGAGGCCGTTCGTGGCGGCCTGCACGCTGTAGTAGCCGACCTCATGCGCGTAGGCGCACGCTTCCAGGAAGTGAGGCGACATCGTCGGCTCGCCGCCGGAGAACTGCACCGACATCTGGCGGCGCGGCTTGAAGGAGATCGAGTCGTCCAGGATCTCCTTGATCTCCTCCAGCGTGAGCTCGTGGACGTAGCCGACCTGGTTCGCGTCCATGAAGCAAGGATTGCACATCATGTTGCAGCGGTTGGTCAGATCGATCGTGAGCACGGCACCACGGCCGTATCGGATCGTCGAGCTGCCGTGATGGTGGAGGTGCTCGTCTTCTGCCGTCCGGAAATCGCGTCCGAAGAAACGGCGTTCGAGCAAACCGCTCAGCTTCGGATCCACCGAAAGCGTGTCGACGAACTCACCGTGTATATCACAACGCTTCTTGATGAGGATCTTGCCGTCCTCTTCGACGATCTCGGCTTTGACCTCGCCGGATTTCTTGTCCGTGAACTCGGTGATATCGCGCTCGCCGGCGATGATCGCATCTCGGACTTCGATCACGCAGTCGGGGCACAGGGAGTCGGTCTCACGGGGCCACCCCAGTGGCGGTTTTGTGCGCTCGTAGCTCTTCGGCAGCGGGGCCGGCGCCCAATCGGGATGAACGGAGGGACTGTCCGGAATCCTCGTGTTCACGGCCTGGAATGCATTCCAAGCCACGTTGGCGGCAGTCTTCGCAGCCTGCGAGAGCGCGTCCCTCATAACGACCTCCATCGGGGTTCTCTTTCCGGGTGCACGGAGGCCACAAACCGGCCTCGCCGGCTCACGGTGCCTCACCCGGGAACTCGTTCAACGGAACGTCGATCTGATTGGCATGAAGAAAACTAACCGGGCGCCGAAATGCAAACCTGTCTTCGGCCTCCTCCGGTCGGTCCGTCACGCATACGGTGAACGTGCTTGAAGCCCCTCCCGCTTCCTGGAGCTTCTCCACCAGCCGAGCCAGTATCTCCGCCGGGCCGGCCACCAACGTCGGCTCGAGCTCGGCTGCGTGATCGACCGCTGCCGGGGATCGAACGAAAGCGGTGCGAGTCAGGCCGTCTGCCCATGCAGCGTACAGCAGAGCTCTGGAGACAGGGTCGGGCCGATCTCCCGCCAGGATCTGCAGCCGGCCCGGCTCGGGAGGGAGAAGACGAAGGACCGCATCCACGGCTTCCACGAGTCCGGCCTGAGAGATCGCACCGAGGGGCTTCAAGCCATCCTGCCAGCCGTACTCGAGCGAGACCAGGGTTCCCGGAGGGATCGAGCGGACCGTGGTCCGCCACATCGACGCGCGCTCCGCCGTGTCGAGGATTCCGCCGTAGTCCATGAATTGTTCGTAGGGGAGAGCTTGTTCGCCCAGATCCCCGCCGTCGCCGGAGAGCAGCACAGTGGCCTTGACCGAGTCCGGGAGACCGCCGATCGACTCCAGATCCCGAAGCGACTCGAGATCCGTGGCGAACAGTACGGTCGGCGTGGACTCGTGCAGAGCGGTAGCGACCTGGTCCGCCCTCCAGTCGGGCGGGATCGGAACGCTGAGCCCGCCGACCGACCAGATTCCGCGCTCGACCGTCGCGAACTCCAGGCCGAACGGGATCCACAGGGCAGCGTGCTCGCCGGCCTCCATGCCTATGCGCTGCCGGAGAACCAGGGCTGTACGAATCGCATTGCGGTCCGCCCGCCAGTCCGGATGAGCCTCCCAGCCCCATCCCTTCCGGCCCTGCTCCCAACGAAGAAAGAGAGCCTCACGATCGTGGTATCGTGCTCCATGAAGCAGGAGGCGATTGATCGTATCGGGGCCGCGCTCGTCCTCGGTTCCCTCGTCCACCGGAACATCCGGCCGGACGCCGAAAGGGAACGCGTGCTTCTCTATCGCCTGTTGATCGGTGGTCACTTAGTGACTTCCTCCCAGACCTCTTGCACGAGAGGGTCGTCTATCTTCCAAAGATCCATGGCGTGGATGAGCGCGCGGACGTACTCCTCACCGGTCCCCACGGACCCTTTGGCGGCGAGAAGCCCTCGGACAAGGCTCTCCCCGTCGTCCCAGGCGCGCGCCTCAGGCGAAGGCAGAAAGCTCTTCGCTCGCACCGGACGACCGTTCTTTCCGAATTGAACGGTTCGTGCCCTCGTCCCCTCCCGCTGCCTCAGGTTGCGCAGGATGAGCCGGCTATCGCCTCGCGGAAGCTCGAACAGCACGGCGTCGCAGCCGTCGCCTTGCACCAATCCGATCTGAGGGCACGGGTGCTCCAAGCTGCCCCAGCGCGTCGTGTTCTGCCCAACGAACGCTCTGCGGAAGCCGTCCACGCGAACGGCTTCGCCCGGGTACGTCGCCAGGGCGTTGTCCCACATGAGCGACCCATACGCCAGAATACTGGTCATCAGAATGCAGCGCTCTCTCGTCGAGTTGGTCTCGGAGGTCCCCGCTGCGCGGCCGGGCGGTCGACAAGGCGCGTCGTGGCTGACGATCGCGGCCCGGTTGACTTAGGACCGCTTAGCCCATGAGCTTATGAGCGCTGAGTCCTCCAGGCAACCGAAGGACACGGCTGGATCGACGACCGACGCACGGGCCGCTGCGCACGCCCTGGAAGGGATCTTTACCCCCCGGGAACGCGGTCGCGCGCGGGCGGTTGCAGGGTTACCATGTAGGCCGGTTTATTGGCGGCCGGTTTCCGTCCAATCGCGGGAGGTGCGGAGTGCGCGTGACCTTCGTTCAGCCCCTCCAGGGCACCAAGTTCGGCTTTACCAAGATCCTTCGCGTCGAGCCGTTGGGCATGGAGTGTGTGAGTTCCACGCTCAAGCTTCACGACCACGAGACCTACTACGTTGACCTCCGCCTTGATAAGCCGAGAGCCCTCGACAACCATCTCCGCGACTGGAAACCGCACGCGGTCGGGATCGCCTGCGGCTTCTCGACCGACGTCTACACGGCGCTCGAAGGAGCACGTCAGATCAAGGACGCGCTGCCGGATACGCTCATCTTCACGGGTGGGCATCACTCGTCCCTAATTCCCGGAGACCTGCTCTTTCCGGGCTCCCCCATCGACGCCGTAGTCGTGGGAGAGGGGGAGTGGCCCACGCTCGACCTGATCGACACCCTCGAGCGGGGCGACGAGCCTTCCGCCGTCCCCGGCATCATGACGCTTGAGAACCTGGGAAACGGCTTCGTCAGCCGCGAGATCATGGCCGGTATGGACGACTTGCCGCTACCCGACCGGGACCTGTCGTTGCGGTACCGTCACCTATACCACCACGGCTTTCGGTCGCCCTCGGCCTGTGTGGAGACGACGCGCGGCTGCCCGTACAACTGCAACTTCTGCAGCATCTGGGTCTTCTATCAGCGACGCGCACGTCGCTTTTCAACCGAACGCATCGTCGAGGACCTGGAGCACGTCCGGCGCCTCGGGGAGCGGGACGTCTTCTTTACGGACGACATCGCGTTCCTGCAGAAGGAATCGTACGAGGAGCTCGCGGATGCGATCGAGGCTGCCGGGCTGACCGACATGAGCTTCTCCTGCGAGACGCGGGCTGACCTGGTCATGAAGTACCCGGACACCTTCAAGCGGTGGAAGGAGATCGGGCTGCACATGGTCTTCCTCGGCATCGAGAAGATGGACGATGACGGACTGGACTCCGTGCGAAAGCGAACCAAGGGCGGTGCGCTTACCAACCTCGCGGCGATCGAGCACCTCGAGAAATGCGGAATCAGCCCGCTGGCTTCGCTCATCGCGGACCCGGATTGGGACGACGAGGACTTCGATCGCCTCGAGGAGACCGTGAAGCTGCACAAGCTGACGAATCCCGGCTTCACGGTCCTCACTCCGCTTCCGGGTACGGAGCTCTGGGAAACGGTGAAGGACAAGATCACAACGGACGACTACGCCTACTTCGACGTGATGCACCTGGTGCTGCCGAGCAAGCTGCCGCCGGCGCGCTTCTACGAGCGGGTCGCGCGGTTGTACGGCTTAACGCGCGCCGACACCCACTTCGGGTGGGCGGCGGTCAGGAAGCTCGCGCAGATGGCGCTGCAGGGGAAAACCTTCGTCATGCGGCGGGTGTTCAGCGCCGTTTTGGACATGAAGAAAGGGTCCGCCTACCTCGACTACCCAGGCTCTATCCCGAAGCCGGACTGGGTGCCGGCGGGGTACGGGGGGGTCGATTGGGTGGACCGCGGGAGGTCACCTCTTGCCGAATCGGTCGCCGAGGCGGCCGAGACCGAGATCAAGGTCGCGGTCGGCTAGAACGCCAGGCGCCGGGGAGGCTCCGGCTATCTACCGCTGAGGGTTCCCGGAACCTAGGGCTCCACGCGAACCCCGTTCCAGAACGCGACGTGGCCCTTGATATGGCTCGCGGCTTCGGAAGGCGCCTGGTAGTACCACGCCGCTCCGTCGTTTACCTGATCGCCGACCACGACGTCGTAGTAGCTGGCGAGGCCCTTCCAGGGGCAGGTCGTTTGATGGTCGCTCTCCCGGAAGAACTCGCGGTTGATCGACTCCGGCGGGAAGTAGATGTTGCCCTCGACCGTCTCGACGGCCTCGCTTTCCGCCAACACCTGATCGTTCCAGATCGCTCGTGCCATCACTCACACCCCGTTTGGCGGTGGTCCAAGAAGCTCAGGCGGGCGGGCGCGATGTCCCGGGCCGCCTCTACGTCCACAGATGTATGAAGGAGTCCGGCTCATGTTCCAGCGGATACTCGTTCCGGTAGATCTGACGGATCGCAACGCCTCGGCGATTGAGACGGCTGGAGGGCTCGCCGCCGGGGACGGCGGAACGGTGGTTCTGCTTCACGTCATCGAGACGCTGGATCTTCCGTTCGAGGAGCTCGAGGACTTCTACCACAAGCTCGAGGGCAAGGCGATGGATGCCCTGCTCGAGATGGCCGCGCCGCTTCGAGAAACCGGGGTGGACTTCGACCCGAACGTGCGCTACGGCGACCGGGCGGAGGAGATCGTCGAGTTCGCCAACGAGGCGGGCACCGACCTGGTCGTGCTCACTTCCCACAAGATCGACCTCGAGAGCCCTGGAGCGAGCTGGACGACGCTCAGCTACAAGGTGGCGATCCTGCTCCAGTGCCCGGTCCTGCTCCTGAAGTGACGTTGGACCTAGGGCTCGGGGCGATTCTTGACGGGGATCACGAGCTTCAAGCCCGACCAGACCTCGTCGACGGCACACACCTTCACATCAACCAGGCCGTTCTGTAACGCCAGCCCCCTCACCACATCCTCGGTCACGTCCGTGGGCACCTTCGAGGCCTTCTTCGGCCACGACGCCCAGACGGCCCCGTTCCAGACGATTCGCTCCCTGAGCGTTTGCAGCGCCGCCTCGAGCCACGCTCGTTCCTTCGTGAAGGCATGTATGATGTCGTACCGGCGATCTCCATCTCCGGCCGCATCGGCCTTCTCGATCAGAACGTCGTCGGGCAAGCCCTCCAGCAGCTCCTCGTAGCCCGAGGGTGCTCCGAGGGCGAGCACGACGTGGCCCTCCTTGATCCCGAGCTTCTTGGCGAGCGGAGTACCGGAATAACCCGCGGGCATCTCAGCCTGCCTTTCCGAGGTAGCGCTTCAGGGCCGGAGAGAGCGGGCGCACGAAGGCTTGCCTCAGCTCGGGGTCCGGCGGCGACTCGCCTCCACCCAGACGTCGAACCACTCCTCCCTCCCGTGCCGCGACCGGAACGCCGTCCCGGTAGACCACGCGGTTCGACGGCACGGCCGGTATCCGTTCTCCCGGCGTGATGATGCCGGCGAGGTTGAGCGGGTCTGCGGCGCTCACCGCCAGAAGATCGCCGGTCGGCTCGGCGCGCCGCGCGGCCCGCAGACTGCCCACAGCCTCGGGCAGGGCGAACTGCTCGCCGGCGAACCCGGAGACGAAGCGTCCGCCGCGCACCTCGCCGCGAGCCTCGAGGCGGCGGTAGACCAGCAGGAGGTCCCTCCAGGGAGGCAGGTTAGTCTCTCTTTCGAGAAGGCGGCGAAACACCACGCCGTACCTCCGGAGGAGAACCCGCGCGACCGTTTCGGCCGACGCATCCGGAGCTCCGAACCGGGCCCGATCCCCCTGGGCCTCCATGGACTCCTTTCCGTCGAGCGAGACCTCCGGCCGCAGCAACGACCAGCGGCCCGCGTCCTCTACGCTGTACGCCGGAGAGGGCTTTCGGCGCCGCGGCGCCTTGCGGCCCAGCTCGCCCAACGGACGGCGCTTGCTCGACGGAGTGAGCAGCGCCCGCAGCCCGGCGAAGCCGTCGGAGCTCACGAGGCCTCGAGCGGCCAGCTCGCCGAGCGCTACCTCTACTTGCGTGGGGAGGAGCTCGGTCTCGGTCACGATCTCTCCGAAGAAGGAGGCTCCCTGCCGCTGCAGCGCCTCCACCACCTGCATCGCGTAGGTCGAGAGACCTTCCGTCTCCGGCGGCCGGGCGAGGGACCGCCAGAGCGCGGCGCTGGTCCTCGGGAAGAGAGCCATCGGCGACGATCGTAGCGGCCCGGAGCCGCGAAGCGAGCCGACGCCGCCGGCAGGCGGCGAGAGGCGGCCCCAGGAGACGCGGCCGGTCAGGCAGAGCGCGTCCAGGTAACCCGGCTCGTAGTCCTGGCATCTCGAGCCCAGAACATCGGGCTCCCAGGCGCCGGCCGGAGCCTCATAGCCGTCCAGCATCTCGAGCACGGCCGCGACACCCTCCGTTCCCGCGATGCGGTGGTCGGGCTCGATCTTCTGCCACTCGAACAGGAACCTCATGAGGTCGGCCGCGGGGACGGGCGCGATTTCGGAGCGAAGCCGGCCGATCGTGTAGCGGTGAATCCGCGCGAGCAGCCGCCGGTCACACCACTCCCGCTCCTCGGTCTTCGGGGTGAACGCGCCGCGCAGCACAGCACCCTCCGATTCGAGGGCGAGGAGGGCGGCCTCGGCATCAACTCTCGATACGCCGAGCTGCCCGGCCAACCGGGCGGCGGTGACCGGCCCGGCGATCTCGAGACGGCCGCGAAGCAGCTCGCGGGTCGCCGCCTCCCGCGACGGCGGGTCGGCCGTAAGGTGGGCCGGTAGGGCCACGGTCGGTTCCACCTGGGCGTCGGGGAGTGTCGCACGGAGCTCCGGCAGGCGCTCCGCCGCGATCCACAACGATCGGGATCGGTCCGAGACCAGAGCGGTCGCCGCCCGCCCGGTCCCGACGAGCTCGTGGAAGAGGTCGGACCAGGAACCGGGGCTCTCGGCCGGGTCCAGGAAACCGCAGGTGATGAGCGCGTCGTGCAGCTCGTCCGCGTCTTCCGCCACCGGTCGCGCCTCGGCGCGCACACGCTCGATTGCGTCGGCATCGAGCGCTCCCAGATCATCCACGGTGGAGGGCTCGAAGGCCCTTCGCGTGTAGACCGCGCGGGCGCGGCGCTCCTCGAGGGGGGCGTCGTCCAGGAACTCGTACGGGCGCGCGTTCAGGATCTCATGGGCGAGGGGAGATGGCTCGGGCGTGTCCCGGACGACGAGACGAAGCTCTCCGGCCCGTATCCTTTCGAGCACGCCCCGTAGCCCCTCGAGATCCATCGCTTCCTGGAGGCAGTCCTCTAGCGTCTGCTGCACGAGAGGATGGTCGGGGACCTCGCGATCGCCGGCGATGTTCTCCAGGCAGGCGGCCGCGTCCGGGAAGACGGCCGTGAGCAGGTCCTCGGCCTGCATGCGCTGGATCTGCGCGGGTGTCCGCTTTCCTCCCCAGCGGCGGAGCACAGCGAGCGAGATCCCCGCGTTCCACCTCCATCGGGTCTGGAAGAGCGGGGAATCCAGCACCGCCTGCACGAGGAGGTCACCAACCGACTCCGGCTTCAGGTATCCGAAAACGTCTTCCAGCGGGAAGCTGTGCTGCGGGCCGAGAGAGAGGAGGAGCGCGTTCTCCCCGGCGGCGGCCTGAAGCTCGAAGTTGAACGTGCGGCAGAACTTCTTTCGCAGAGCGAGCCCCCAGGCCCGGTTCACACGGTTCCCGAGCGGCGCGTGGATCACGAGCTGCATGCCGCCGGCCTCGTCGAAGAAGCGCTCCAGGATCAGCGTGTCGGCGGTAGGAAGCGCACCAAGCAGGCGCCGGCTCTCGGCCAGGTAGGCCACGATCTGGAACGCGGCCGCCCGCTCGAGGCCGATCTCATCGACCAGCCATCCGATCGCCGCTTCCCAGTCCGCCGCCGGCTCGGCTCCTTCCTCGAGCTCGGCCCGCCCGGCAGACGCCGGCCCCTGCGCGCGTTTCGCATCTACGGGGGGCAGGAGCTCTTCGATGCGCGCCCGAAGGTGGGAGATCGAGGCGGATAGCTCCTCGCTGCGAGGCGGAGCCTCCCCAAACCAGAATGGGATCGTGGGTGGCTCCCCGCGTGCATCCTCCACGCGAACAACCCCGCTCCCGATCCCCAACACGCGCCAGGAGGTGTTTCCGAGCTGGAAGATGTCGCCCTGCATGCTCTCGATCGCGAAGTCCTCGTTCAGGCTGCCCACATACGTGCCCTCCGGCTCAAGGAGCACGCGGTAGTCGGCGTTGTCGGGGATCGCACCCCCGGACGTGATCGCAGCGATCCTGGCACCCTTGCGGCCCCGAATGCGTCCGTTGACGCCGTCGTGGTGGATGTAGGCGCCCCGCCGGCCTCGACGGGTGGAGAATCCGCGGGCCACCATTCGAACGATCTCTCCGAACGTCTCCCGGGAGAGATCTCGATACGGCCACGAGCGCCGGACAAGGCTCAGGAGATCCTCCTCGTCCCATTCCTCGCTGGCAGCCTCCGCGACCACCTGCTGGGCGAGCACATCAAGCGGCTGCTCGGGGATCACGATCCGATCGAGCTCACCGCGCCGCACGGCGTCGAGGAGGGCGGCGCACTCCACAAGGTCATCGCGGCTCAGCGGAAAGAGCCGGCCCTTCGGTGTGCCGCAGACGGTATGGCCGGACCTGCCGACCCTCTGCAGAAAGGCAGCGATCCGCCGGGGCGACCCGATCTGGCACACGAGGTCGATCTCCCCGATGTCGATCCCCAGTTCGAGCGAGGCGGTTGCGACGAGCAGCTGGAGGCTTCCCGATTTGAGGCGCTGCTCGGACTCGAGCCGGGCCTCGCGCGCCAGGCTGCCGTGGTGGGTGGCAACGTTCCCCTCACCGAGCCGCTCCGAGAGATGGCGGGTCATGCGCTCCGCCAGCCTGCGCGTGTTCACGAAGACGAGCGTCGTGCGGTGCTCCCGTGCGAGATCGGCCAGCCGGTCGTACACGTCCTCCCAGGCTTCTCCGCTCATCACGGTGTCCAGGGGAGCGGGCGGAATCTCCAGGCCGAGGTCCCAGGACCGGATGTGTCCCTCGTCGACGATCTCGCACTCCGGGACGCCGGCTGCATCCACGCCGCCCGCCCCCACGAGGAAGCGTGCCACATCCTCGATCGGGCGCTGGGTCGCGGACAGCCCTATGCGGATGGGTGGACTGCCCGTGACGTGCGCCAGGCGCTCCAGGCTCAGCGCCAGGTGGGAGCCGCGGCGCGACTCTACGACGGCGTGGATCTCGTCTACGATCACGGTCCGCACGGTGCGCAGCATCTCCCGACTGCGCGCCGCCGTGAGCAGCAGATACAGGGACTCCGGCGTCGTGACGAGGATGTGCGGGGGCCTGCGCAGCATCGCCTGCCTCTCCGATTGCGACGTGTCGCCCGAGCGGACGGCTGCGGTGATCCTCACCTCCGGATACCCGAGCTCCTCCGCGAGCACCCGGATCCCGCGCCGCGGCTCGGCGAGGTTGTGGTGGATGTCCGCGCTCAGTGCTTTCAGGGGAGAGACGTACAGAACACGCGTCTCGTCCGGAAGCTCGCCGCCGCACTCGACCCCCTCGCTCAACAACTCGTCCAGGGCGTTCAGGAACGCTGCCAGCGTCTTACCGGAGCCGGTGGGAGCGGCGATCAGCGTCGGACGTCCCGAGCGAATGGCCTTCCAGCCCTGCGCCTGCGCGGGCGTGGGCGCCGCGAAGCGCCCCTCGAACCAGCGGGAGACCGCGGGGTGGAAAGCGGAAAGGGGCATCAGGTACCTCTAGGCCGTCTGTCAGCCGTCTGTCGGTCGGTTTTGTCGGTCGGCTTTGTCGGTCCGAAGAATATTCGTCATATTGCGGCGCCGAGCCAGTTGGCCCCTTCGAGTACTCCGCCGAGTCATTCGAGGTCGTATCGTGCGAATCTGGGACGTCGAGCCCGAATCTCTCTGTCGCGCGCACGTTCCACGTGAGCAGCGAGAGCTGCACGGGCCCTGGAACACACGGTGATGATCACCCGGCTCAAGGTCTGCTGCATCGGTGGGCGCGAGGAGGCCTCGCTCGCGGTCCGGTACGGCGCCTCCGCGCTCGGGCTGGTCTCGGAGATGCCGAGCGGCCCGGGCGTCATCCCGCAGGAGCTGATCCGTGAAATCGCCGCGTCGACGCCGCCGGCCGTTTCCACCTTTCTTCTCACCTCCCGCACCGACCCCTACGAGATCGCCGAGCAGCACCGCCGATGCGGGACGACGGCCGTTCAGCTCGTCGACCGCGTCGAGGCCAAGGTCTACGCAGAGCTGCGTGCTGCCCTACCTGGCGTTCGGCTGGTCCAGGTCGTTCACGTCACCGGCCCCGAGTCGGAGGACGAGTCCCTGGAGGTGGCCCGCCACGCGGACGCTCTTCTGCTCGATTCCGGGCGGCCCGATCTGGTCGTCAAGGAGCTGGGGGGCACCGGCCGGATTCACGATTGGGAGGTCAGCCGGTCGATCCGGGAGACCGTGGAGATTCCCGTTTTCCTCGCAGGAGGCTTGGAGCCCGACAACGTAGCAAAGGCGGTCCGGGCCGTCCGGCCGTTCGCCGTGGACGTGTGCAGCGGCCTGCGCACCGCCGGTCGGCTGGACGAGGCCAAGCTGCGCGACTTTGTCGGCGCCCTAGGATAGTTTCGGGCGCGCCTCGGTGGCTTCGACGTACTTGGAGAGCCTAGAAGATTGTTGATATGATCGCCGTAACATATGTTGTATACGATGGTTAAGAAGAAGACCCGTGAACGACGCGAGGGGTACGAGGAGCGCACGGGCGGCGACCGGCGCGCGGGTGCGGATCGGCGCGGGAGCGGAGATCGGCGCAAGAGACAGGTGTTGATCGATGGGCCGGATCGGCGCGGGAGCGGGGGTCGGCGCAAGGAGGAGCGCCGCAAAGGAGAGGATCGTCGCGGACCGAGCGGTCCCGCGAAAGGCGGGAAAGACTCCGGCTCGAAGCGGGCCCGGCCACGCCCTCAGTAGCAGTACAAGTCCCGCCGGCGAGAGAGGTCCTCGACCACCGCTCTCTTGAAACCTTCCTCCCCGGTGCTCTCCAGCAGCTTCTCACGATACCTGAGTAGATCCACCGTCTCCAGCCGTGCCTTGACCGTCCGGAAGGGGCGTGGCAGCAGCTCGCCCGGCGCCTGTATATGGTGCAGGCCGCGGCTGTAGCACAGCAGCATCCGGCCATCCGGCACGGCGCGGATGATGTCCGCGATCCCGCCACGGATCGTCATCGGATTGCCGGCGAGATCGAGGCCCGTCTTTCGCTTCATCCGGCCCTCGGGAAGGATGACGGCGACGGAATCGGGCTGGCTGGCCTGGGTGATGAACCGCTCCCAAGTTTCGTCGCGCTCGCGCGTGATCGGCACAACGTCCTCCGCCACGAGGCGGAAGAAACGGCCGACGAGCGGTCGCTGCACCGTCTTGTCGGCCACCGGCACGACTCCGTGCCCGGCTATCCGCTTCAGAACCCGGTCCGGTGCTCCGCCCGCGAAGAGAGGCTCGTACAGGCTCGTGTGGTTGAGAATCGTGATGATGCGGGCGTCCGCCCAGGGGTCGTCGGGTACATCCCCGACCCACTTGATCTCGTAGCCGAAGAAGAGACGGCTGACGAGCTTGACCGACCTCAGTAAGGCGTAGCTGATGTGGCTTCGCACGTCGGACAAAATAGGGGACAGGCCCGGAGGCGTGCGACCGGTGCTAGCCGTAGATTGATGTCCGGATAGACGAAATCCGCGCGGATTCAGGAAAGAACAGCCCGCCGGGCGGACTCAGGACAGCGCACCGCAGGGAGATGGAGTGAGATGCCGGATCCCGTTCGACGAGTACTCCAGAGCTCTCTCGCGCTGGCCGTACAACTCGCCTGTGCGGCCGGAACCGGATTGGCTTCGCCGGACGTCGGCCAGCAGGCCGTCGAGGTGGCCGCCAGCGACTCCGGGCATGCTCGCGAGGCCTACTTCCCCGGACCCGGTGATGACTGGGAGCGGCGCCGGCCCGTCGAGGTGGGGATGGATTCGGCGGCGCTCTCGGCCGCGGTCGACTTTGCAGTCCGGAACCAGAGTCCGTTCGGGCACGATCTTCGTGCGTACCTGGAGGAGCGGCTGCTGACCTCCGGTCCCCACGGGGAGATCGTTGGACCGATGAAGGACCGTGGTGACCCGAATGGCCTGATCCTGCGGGGCGGATACATCGTGGCTGAGTGGGGCGACACCGACCGCGTGGACATGACCTTCAGCATCACGAAGAGCTACCTGTCGACGACCGGCGGCCTGGCCTGGGACGCCGGCCTGATTCACGATCTCGAGGATCCCGTGGTCGACTATCTGCGGCCCGGCGAGGGGAGGGAGCTGTTCGAGCCGAGCCACAACGCTTCGATCACCTGGCATCACCTCCTCACGCAAACGAGCGAGTGGGAGGGCACGCTGTGGGGGAAGCCCGACGTGGCGGACCGCCGGCGAGGGCAGGACCGCGAGCTCGAGGAGCCGGGCACCTTCTGGGAATACAACGACGTCCGCGTGAACCTCGCGGCTTACGGCCTGCTGCGGGTGCACGGCCGCGGCTTGCCGGAGGTACTGCGCGATCTCGTCATGGATCCGATCGGCGCCTCGGATGATTGGAGATGGCACGGCTACCGGACCTCGTGGGTCTCGGTGGGTGGTCAACGCGTGCAGTCGGTGAGCGGCGGGGGGCACTGGGGTGGGGGGATGTGGATCAACTCGAGGGATCAGGCCCGGTTCGGCTACCTCTTTCTCCGGCGCGGTCGCTGGGGCGACGAGCAGATCCTCTCCGATGAATGGGTCGAGCTGGCGACGACGCCATCCGAGATCCGACCGCAGTACGGCTACATGTGGTGGCTGAACACGGAACGCCTCATGTGGGAGGATCTGCCGGAGTCCAGCTTCGCGGCCCTCGGGGCCGGGACGAACGCCATCTGGATCGATCCCGAGGACGATCTGGTGGTCGTTGCGCGCTGGATCGATCGGGAGAAGCTGGGCGACTTCCTGACGCTGGTGAAGGCGGCGGTCGACGAACCGGTGGACTCGCCCGCGCTGGAGGGACGCTGACCCATCCCTCCGGCTCGAGCTTCGTGGCCGAGGCGATGGAGAGCGCCGCAGAGGGGCTCTCTGTCGTCACGGTGCCCGCGCCCTGGCGTCCCGCCGCGGACGCGCTGGCGGCGCTTCGCCGGCTGGGCAGCTCGAGCGCCGTCGCCTGGCTTCCGCCGGACGGCACTCGGCTCGTCGGGCTCGACTCGGCGGCCACGCTCATCGGACCCGTGAGCTCGGCAGCACTCCGTCGGGAGGCGGAGGCCCTGCTCACATCGATCGATATCACGACCCACCAAGCCCTTCCGGCGATCGCGCCACGGCTGTTGGGTGGCTTCGCCTTCGACCCACATGCCCGGATCGAGCCCGCCTGGAAGAGCTTCGGAGAGGGCCGGCTTGTCCTGTCCAGATGGACTTACGGCCAGAAGGGCGAGCACGCCTGGCTGTCGCTCGCCGCGAACGCGCCGCTGACGGACGCGGAGCGGGACGCCGTGTTGACCGAGCTGGCGGTGATCCACGAGGTGCTCCAGAGCCTTCCTGAGGAGGGGGCCGAGGCGCGCGTGGCCGATCCGGTCCGCGCGCACGACCCGACAATCCCGGGCAAGGTGACGAGCGAGTCCCGCTCCTCCGTCATCGGCGAACCGGCAGGTGAGCCTCTGGAAGTGTGGAAAGGGCGCGTGGAAGCGATCCTTCGGGCGATCGAGGCCGGGAGGATCGCCAAGGTCGTGGCGGCTCGTTCGGCCGAGCTTCCCCTGGCGGAATCGCCGGATCCCGCCGCCATCTTTCGGGAGCTCGTCGGACGCTTCGACCGGTGCACGGGCTTCTACCTCGAGATGAGCGGCGACGCCTTCCTCGGAGCGACCCCGGAGCGGCTCGTTGGCGTGTCGGCGAGCGACGTCGAGACGGAGGCGCTGGCCGGGTCGGCGCCTCCAGGACGCGGAGAGGATCTTCTCGAGAGCGAGAAGCACCGGTTGGAGCACCAGCTCGTGCTGGACGAGATCATCGCGCGGCTCGGCCCGCTGTGCGACGAGACCCGCAAAGGAGAGACCCGGCCGCTCGAGCTCCCGAACGTTGCGCACCTCCGGACGCCGATCCACGCGCGCAGGCGTCGAGCAGCAGGTCCGCTCGACTTCGTTTCGGTCCTACATCCGACTCCCGCGGTGGGGGGCGTGCCTCGTGAGGAAGCCATCCGATGGATCGAGGAGAGCGAGCCGGCTAGCCGCGGGTGGTACGCGGGGCCGTTCGGCTGGCTGGACGCCTCCGGGGACGGGGAGTTCGTCGTGGCGCTTCGCTCCGCTCTCCTGCAGGGCGGGGTGGCGCGCCTCTACGCCGGCGCCGGGATCGTGTCAGGGTCGGACCCTGAAGCGGAGTGGGTCGAGACGGAGGCGAAGATGCGCGCCGTCAGGGAGGCCATCGCTGCCGTGCTCGGCTCGAGGGGCGAGGTCGCGTGGAGCTGGGGCGGCGGGGGCAGCGATGCAGGGGCGGGGAGAATCGTGCCGGCGTGAGCTCCTGCCGAGACCTGGGTGGCTCCGATGGTTGGGCCGCGACTCAGTCGGTTTGGGCGCGCCTCCTGATCGACGCGTTCGCCAAGGCCGGCGTGCGCGAGGTGGTCATCAGTCCCGGCTCTCGCTCGGCGCCGTTCGTTCTCGCCGCTCACCGGCATCCGGAGCTCCGCTGCACGGACGTCATGGACGAGCGCTCGGCGGGCTTCTATGCGCTTGGCCAGGCGAAGGTGTGCGGCGAGCCCAGCCTGCTCCTCTGCACCTCGGGGACGGCGGGTGCCCATTACCTGCCGGCCGTCATGGAGGCATCGCTCGGCTCCACACCGCTGATCGTCCTCACGGCGGACCGCCCGTTCGAGCTGCAGGCATGCGGTGCCAACCAGACCGTCGATCAGCTGAAGCTCTTTGGCGACCACGTGCGCCGCTTCTTCCATCTGGGCCGCCCGGATTCTGCCGAACGGGCCCTCAGAGCGCTGCGCCGGACGGCCGCGCAGGCGGTGGCCCTCTCGACGGCGCCGCGACCAGGGCCGGTCCACCTGAACGCTCCGGCCCGTAAGCCGCTCGAGCCGACCCGCGGAGCCGGGGCTGGCGAGGGGAGGGAGGTGGGCGGCGATACGCGCCACGCTGCGCATGAGCGCCGCGACCATACGCAGGAGTGGCGCGACGAGCTCGAGCAACTTCACGACCGGCTCGCGAGCGAGCCCATAACCCGTGTCGCCGCTTCAGCCTCGATGCCTGATCCGGAAGCCGTCCGGGAGGTAGCGGAGCGGCTCCACGCGGCCCGTCGCCCCCTACTGGTGTTCGGGCCGGCCCCGCCGACGAGCTCGGAGGCTGCCGCATCGTTGAGGCATCTGGCGGCGTTGGGCCGGCTTCCCTTAGCGGCGGAGGCGACCAGCCAGCTGCGCTTCGGGTACGACGGCGCGAACGACCTCACGTTCTTCGCCTACTTCGATCCGGTCTACCGCAGCGCGTCCGGACGGGAACGCCTGGGGCCGGACCTGATCATCCAGATGGGGAGCACGCCGACGTCGATGGGCCTGCTGCAGCTCCTGGCCGACGCGGCCGGGGACCCGGACGTCTATCGGGCCGTGGTGGCCCCGTTCGGCTGGCCCGATCCCGAGAGCTCGGCCGACCTAATCGTGCGGAGCGACTCGGGTGCCTTCGCCGACGCCATGGTCGACGTTCTTGCGCAGGACGGAGCGGAAGGAGTGCGGGCTGCTCGCGGCGGCGGAGATGTTGATCGGGGAGGGCCGGACCCAGAAGCCTGGATGCGAGCGGTGCGGCGTGCCGATGAGATCGCCTCCCGGGCGGCCGAGAGTGAGCTGGCCGAGGCCGGCGATGACCTCAGCGAGGGAGCCATCGCCCGGGCGGTGCCGCGAGCGCTGCCACGCGAGGGACTACTGGTGCTCGGAAACAGCCTTCCGGTGCGCCAGGTGGACGCGTGGTGCCCGCCGGGCCGCGGGCCGGCGCGCGTTCTGTCCCAGCGAGGACTCAGCGGCATCGACGGCCTCGTTTCCGGCGCCGCCGGGGCGTGCAGCCGCTCCAGAAGCCCCACGGTCCTACTCGTGGGCGACGTCAGCTTTCTGCACGACCTGAGCGGGTTGGCGGCGGCGCGCGACGTGGAGGCTCCGTTCGCCGTGGTCGTCGTCAACAACGAGGGGGGCAGACTGTTCGAGGAGCTGCCGATCGCCGGCCGGCCCGACCTTGCCGACGCGCTCCCGCACTTCACGACGCCCCATGCCGCATCGCTGCAGCACGCCGCGGCCCTATTCGGTACGCGCTTTGCCGCGCCGATCACGGTCTCGGGCCTTCGCTCGGCAGTGGAGACCGCGCTGTCGACGGCCGGCTGCACGGTGGTCGAGGCCCGCGTCCCTGCCAGCGGTGCGGTCGAACAGAACGAGCGCGTCCGGCGGGCCGTGAACGAGGCGCTGGATGCTCTCGAAGCCGAGCCGGCCTGACTTTCTTGTCTGCCCGAGCCGCCGGCTTCCTATTCGGGGTTGTGAAGCGACGCGCACGTCTTGGAGGACGATAATGGTCGAGTGGGATCTTCAGAAGGACTTCGGTTTCGAAGACATCCTCTATCACAAGAGCTCCGACGGCATCGCGAAGATCACGATAAACAGGCCGGAGGTGCGGAACGCCTTTCGGCCGCTCACCGTCCAGGAGATGTGCCGGGCGTTCGACGACGCGCGGGATGACGGGGCGATCGGCGTGATCATCCTGACGGGCATGGGCGAGAAGGCATTTTGCTCCGGCGGCGACCAGCGAGTCCGCGGCCAGGGCGGATACGTCGGCACCGACGGCATCCCTCGGCTCAACGTTCTCGATCTGCAGCGTCAGATCCGATCGCTGCCGAAGCCGGTGATCGCGATGGTCGCCGGATACGCGGTCGGCGGCGGGCATGTACTGCACGTGATGTGCGATCTTACGATTGCCGCGGACAACGCCATCTTCGGCCAGACCGGACCCAAGGTGGGCAGCTTCGACGGGGGATACGGGTCGTCCTACCTGGCCCGAATGGTGGGCCAGAAAAAGGCTCGCGAGATTTGGTTCCTCTGCAGGCAGTATTCCGCAGACCAGGCGCTGGAGATGGGGCTCGTGAACACGGTCGTCCCGTACGAGCGTCTGGAGGAGGAGACGGTGGGGTGGTGCCGGGAGATCCTCCGGAACAGCCCGATGGCTATCCGCTGTCTGAAAGCGGCGCTGAACGCGGACTGCGATGGCCAGGCGGGGCTGCAGGAGCTGGCCGGCAACGCCACCCTCCTCTTCTATCTTACCGAGGAAGGACAGGAGGGCCGGAACGCGTTCCTGGAAAAGCGTGCACCCGAGTTCGGAAAGTTCCCCCGCTTCCCGTGAGCCTGCGCCGGTTAGCCCGTCCGGGTCGGTCGCGGAGGGGCACGCGACTTCGATAGGTCCGACGGCAGCCGGCGTCAGGCCCGGCTCGCGTCAGGCCTGGGTGCTCGCTGCCCGTCTTCCGACCCTACCGGCGGCCGTCGCGCCGGTGGCGGTCGGGACGGCCTGCGCCTTCGCCATCGGCGGTTTTCGCGCCGGTCCCGCCGTCGCCGCCCTCATTGGCGCCCTGGCCATCCAAGTCGGGACGAACTTCGCCAATGATCTCTTCGACTACGTGAAGGGTGCCGACAACGAGAATCGGCTGGGGCCGCCGCGTGCCGTTCAGCTCGGCCTCATCCCCCCCTCGGGGATGCGTCACGGAATGATCGGCGCGTTCGGCGTCGCAACGCTGGCCGGCCTCTACCTCACCTGGGCCGCAGGACCTGTGGTCATCGTGATCGGGATCGCCTCGATCGTCGCGGCGCTCGCCTACACGGCCGGGCCCTTTCCGCTCGGCTACAACGGTCTCGGCGATCTCTTCGTGCTGATCTTCTTCGGCTTCGTGGCGGTCTGCGGGACCGTCTACGTGCAGGCCGGATACGTGCCGCCCGTGGCCTGGTGGAGCGCCCTGGCGATAGGAGCTCTCTGCACCGCGATCCTCGTCGTCAACAACCTGCGGGACCTAGAGACCGACGCGGCGGCGGGGAAGCGAACGCTGGCGGTTCGGTGGGGCCGCCCCTTCGCGATCGGCGAGTACCTCCTGCTGTTGACGTCGGCCTATCTCGTCCCCGTCCTCATCGTGCTGCAGGGTCTGGCCGGCACGTGGGTGCTGCTGCCGCTCCTCACGGCTCCGTTCGCGCTCGCGCTGGCGCGGAAGGTCCTATCCACGACCGGTCCGGAGATGAACCCGCTGCTCTTCGAGACCGCCCGCCTCGAGCTCACCTTCGCTCTCCTGCTCTCGGGCGGGCTCATCCTCGGCGCATGACCGAGGTCGTCAGGCCGGTCGCGGCCCGGATCTTCGAGGTGACCGGCACCCTCGGGGCCGACGCCTCGAACGCCTCGAGGGCCTGGCGGGAGCGCCGGGGATTGCTGCTGGAGATCTGCGACCGGGAAGGTAGGATCGGCCAGGGGGAGGCCTCGCCCCTGCCCGGATTCTCGTCGGACACGCTCGCCGAGGCCCGCGCTGATCTCCTCGGCGTCGATTGGGCCGGTCTCCCCGATCTGGATCCCTGCGACGGCCTGCTGGATGACATCGGGGCGGCGTTGAGCGCAGCCGGCCTGAACGCGCCTGCGGCACGATTCGCGGCGGAGACGGCACTCCTGGATCTCGCCGGTCAGGCTGCCGGCCTCCCCGTGCACGTTGTGCTGTCGGGAATCGGGCCGGGAAGCGGAGCAGGCGGGTCCCGGCGGCCTGCGGTGCCGTTGGCCGCCCTTCTGACCGGTGATCTCCTGGCATCGGCCGCGGAAAGGGTGGAGGAGGGCTATGGTTGCCTGAAGGTGAAGGTGGGCCGGGCGCCCGCCGAGGAGCTGGCTCTTCTGGGAGCGCTGCGGGTGGAGCTGGGCGACGGCGTTCTTCTCAGAGCCGATGCGAACGGAAGCCTGGATGCCGAAGTGGCGCAGGGTTGGCTCCAGTCAGCGGCGGATCTGGGCCTCGAGTTCGTGGAGGAGCCGCTTCCGCTGGCGAGCCTGCCGGAGGTGCTTCCGTCGCCGGTGCCGATCGCGATCGACGAGTCCCTGGACACCGGAGACGACTCCGGCCTGGCGGCGGCGCTCGAAGCCGGCGGATACCGCTACGTGGTGCTCAAGCCAGCCTACCACGGGGGCGCTCTTCGCTGTCTGCGGCTGGCGGCCGAGGCGCGGAGTCTCGGAGCTCTACCCGTCGTCTCCCACCTGCTCGGCGGACCCGTGGCCTTGGCCGCCGCCGCCGAGCTGGCCCTGGCGCTGCCGCCCGGACCTGCCGCCGGACTCGCGCCCCACGCCGGCCTCTCCACATGGCCGGCCCTCGAGCTCCCCGCATACGGCCGAGCCGAGATTCTTTCCC
>Ga0255058_10000070_pt1 | contig 56687 bp, 51 predicted proteins | sample Cases_109_9_MG_FD_188637 | JGI IMG/M metagenome (GOLD analysis project Ga0255058, IMG submission 188637) | Seawater microbial communities from Amundsen Gulf, Northwest Territories, Canada - Cases_109_9 | ecosystem: Environmental > Aquatic > Marine > Gulf | place: Canada: Northwest Territories...
ATTCAGGGGCTCAAGGATGCCGAGACGATGGCGAGCCTTGGCGCGGCTGCAGTGGGCTGTCCGGTGGAGGAGACTTTTGTCTGCTCTACGGGGGTCATCGGCCAGTGCCTTCCGATGGACCAGATCGTGCGAGGAATTCATGAGGCGGCCGGACGCCTTCGCGAGGATGGGGGGCCGGAAGCCGCCCGGGCGATCTTGACGACCGATACTGTCCCGAAGGAGGCGGTGGTAAGTATGGATGTTGAGGGGCGTCTGGTCCACGTGGGGGGGATGGCAAAGGGTGCGGGGATGATCGGCCCCCAGATGGCTACCATGTTGGCCATTCTCGCCACCGATGCTGTTGTTGAAGCTCCGTGCCTTCAGGAGGTGCTCCGGGAGGCGGTCGAGCAATCCTTTCACTGCATTACGGTGGACGGGGACACCAGCACCAACGACACGGTCCTCTGCTTTGCCACCGGTCAGGCTGGGGGCGCCGGGCTTCACCCGAGGGCGCCAGGGTGGGCGCTCTTTCGGGATGCCCTCTTCCAGGTTACCCAAACGTTGGCAAAGAAGATCGTAGCTGATGGGGAGGGGGCAACGAAGGTCGTCACAGTTCGGGTGGCAGGGGCCCCGTCCGGCGAGGCGGCCCGGCGGATCGCCTTCCGGGTGGCGAATTCTCCGCTCGTGAAGACCGCGTTTTTCGCCCAGGACTGTAATTGGGGACGGATTATGGCGGCCATAGGAGCTTCCGGAGTAGAGTTGGATCCGGATCGGGTAGAGATTCACATTGGTGAGGTGCCGGTGGTCTCAGGGGGTATCGGTCTAGGAACGGACGCAGAGCGGGCGGCCGAAGAGAGTATGGCCGCTCGGGAGTTTGATGTAGCCATCAGCCTGAACCAGGGTGAGGGGGGGACAGTCGTCTGGACCACTGATTTGACCTACGATTACGTGCGGGCAAACGTCGCCTACCGGAGCTAGAGCTTGTGACCGATGACCGACGACCGATGGCTGATGGGAACAGAAAGCAGCGATTAGCGCTCAGTGGCTGGAATGTTGGTGCGCTGGGAAGCTAGTGCCCCTCCAACTAACTTCTCCTAAGATTCACAAGATACGGCTAGGGGCACTGAAGGGGGTGGGGGAGAGGCTCCCCCACGCCTGGGGGGTGCTCAGCGAGGCCACAGCCGAGCGCCGAAGGGGGGCCTGCCCCCCTAGCGGAAGTGCCGCACCAGAGTGGAATGTTAGCGAGTAATAGTTGGTGCGGCACTAGCAGGCTAGATGGCTAAAAGGCTGTAAGTCTAAAAGCGTCCTAGCATACGAGCTTGCCAGCATTCTAGCTACATGTAGCGGGTGTCGGCTTGTCAGGGGTGCTCACAATGTGATATGAAGGAATCTGTGTCGAGGTGGCAAATTCACACGCCCTCGGATCTTCCGGTCGGTGTTTGCTATAGGCAAAGGGCCTGGAAGAGGTGAAGAGGGCGGAGGTTAAACCAAAGCAGAGGAGACGAATATGGCGGCTATTACCATGAAAGAGCTTTTGGAGGCGGGGGTTCACTTCGGACACCAGACCAAGCGCTGGAACCCGAAGATGAGGCGGTATCTTTTTGGAGAGCGGAATGGCATTTACATCATTGATCTCCAAAAGACCATGCAAAAGTTTGAAGAAGCATACCAATTCCTCAAGGACGTATCTCAGCAGGGAAAATCCGTCCTCTTTGTCGGCACCAAACGCCAAGCGGCGGAAAGCATCAGGGAGGAGGCCGAGCGGAGTGGCACGTTTTACGTGAACCATCGCTGGCTCGGGGGAACCTTGACCAACTTCCAGACCATTCGTAAGAGCATCAACAGACTTAAGCAACTAGAGCGGATGCAAACGGATGGCACTTTCGAGAAATTGCCCAAAAAGGAGACCATCCACCTCGGCCGCGAGATCGAAAAGTTGAACCGGGCGCTGGGGGGGATCAAGGACATGGATCGATTACCGGGGGCGGTTGCGGTCGTCGATACGCGGCGGGAGCGGATTGCCGTCCGGGAGGCGCGACGCCTTGGCATCCCGGTAGTGGCCTTGGTGGACACGAACTGCGATCCGGATGAGATTGATTATCCTATCCCGGGAAATGATGACGCCATCCGGGCATTGAAATTGATCACCTCTCGGTTGGCCGATGCGGTTCTGGAGGGGCGGGGGCCGGTCGATAGGGCACTGGAACAGGAGATGGCTGAGGAGGTCGAGGCGGCGGGTGAGACGGTGGAAGATGTGCTACCCGTGGCCGAGGTGGAAAAGGCAGAAGCACTGCAGGACGTCAATGGTTGAGGGTGACACAGCAGAGGGGAGGAGAGGATCTCGAAAACCAAATGGGGATGACGGAACGATGACAGAGATTGCTGCCACACAAGTCAAAGAGCTCCGACTGGCAACCGGGGCCGGGATCATGGAGTGCAAGTCGGCGCTGGCAGAAGCCCAGGGGGATATCAATCGAGCAGTATCCATCCTCCGGGAGCGAGGAATTGCACGGGCAGCACGGAAGGCAGAACGGACTGCGGCCGAGGGATTGATTGTGTCTTACATACATCCGGGTGGCCGGATCGGGGTTCTCTTAGAGTTGAGCTGCGAAAGCGATTTCGTGGCCAGGAACGAGCAATTTCAGGCCTTGGCCAAGGATCTGGCGATGCATGTGGCGGCCATGAATCCGCTCTACCTGGGGCGGGAGGAGGTCCCCGAAGCGGTCCTCGAAGAGGAGCGGCGGATCTTGCGAGTCCAGACAGAGGGAAGCGGGAAGCCATCTAACGTGATCGAGCGCATCGTCCAGGGGCGGCTGGAGAAATTTTTTCTCGAGACCTGTCTGATGGATCAATCGTTTGTGAAGGACCCGGATCGGACGGTTGAACAGGTCGTAAAGGAAGCGATCAGCACCATTGGAGAGAATATCGTGGTGCGCCGGTTCTCCCGGTATCAGGTCGGGGAAACGTCGAATACGTCTTGACCTTCGGAGGGTCCACGGTTCACTGTTGACAGTTCACAGTTGGGGTATCCGGGCTTAACCGTGAACCATGAACCGTGAACTGTGAACCAAGTGACGCAGTCACCGGTTGGAGATATGGAGCTCAAGTACAGTCGGATCGTACTGAAGGTGAGCGGTGAGGCATTAGGGGGAGATCTGAAGTATGGGATCAGCCCAGATGTGATCCACTTCGTCGCCGGAGAAATTGAGGAAGTGCACACCCTGGGAGTTCAGATCGCCGTGGTGGTGGGGGGTGGCAACATCTTCCGCGGTTTGAAGGCCACCGCTTCCGGGATGGATCGGGCGACCGCCGACTATATGGGGATGCTGGCGACGATCCTGAACGGTCTGGCCCTCCAAGATGCCTTGGAGAGGCGCGGGGTCCACACGCGGGTGCAGTCGGCTATCGAGGTGCGGGAAGTCGCGGAACTTTTCATCCGCCGTCGGGCGATTCGGCACCTGGAGAAAGGTCGCGTGGTGATCTTTGTCGGCGGGACCGGCAACCCGTACTTCTCGACGGACACCGCCGCGGCCCTGAGAGCCATCGAGATTGGGGCGGAGGTGGTCTTTAAGGCGACCAAGGTGGATGGAGTGTACACCGCGGATCCTTTGAAAGACGCCTCAGCGCAGAAATTCGATGAGCTGAGCTATATCGAGGTCCTCAGCCGGGAGCTCAAGGTGATGGATTCGACTGCGATCTCCTTGTGTATGGACAATCGCTTTCCCATCGTGGTGTTCAATCTGCACGAGCAGGGACGCTTGAAGGGATTGGTATTGGGCGAGAAGGTGGGGACCATCGTCAAGGGGCGATAGGTCATGACGAACGATGCCCTGAACCGGGCAGAGGCGTCAATGAGAAAAGGGGTGGAGGCCACGGTGCGGGAATTCGCGGGAGTTCGCACTGGGCGAGCCTCCACGGCCTTAGTACAAGGAATTGCCGTCGATTATTATGGGACTCCGACCCCGCTGCATCAGGTGGCGGCTGTGGCCACTCCAGAAACTCGGCTCATCACCATTCAGCCCTGGGATCAGAGCTTGGTTCCAGCCATCGAAAAGGCGATTCTGAAGTCCGATCTAGGGATCACCCCCTCGAATGATGGTCGGATAATCCGAATCGCTATTCCTCCCCTGACCGAGGAGCGGCGGAAGGAGTTGGTCCGAATCGTCCGGCGAATGACGGAAGAGGGACGGGTCGCGATCCGGAATATCCGTCGCGACGCCAACGAAAAACTCAAGTCCCTCGAGAAACAGAAACAGGTCTCCGAGGATGACTTGAAGAAGGCGACCGACTCGGTCCAGAAACTGACCGACAAGTACATCAAGGAGATCGAGATGGCCTTGGCCAGCAAGGAGAAGGAGATCCTTGAGTTCTGACAGGCTTCCCGCGTCGGCCAGGCGTGGCTCTTGAAGACTGCTCGTCATCTTTCCATCTGGTGTCCTTTCTCTTCTCCCTTTCCCTGTACGCTCGATAGGTTCCCGTACCCCCGGTTGGCGAAGACGTCTCGTAAGAGGATCTGGTCGTGCACGGCAGAAGAGTCCTGAGCGCGCTGATCCTCATTCCCCTCTTTTTCCTCGTTGTGGTCTACGGAGGAGAGGCGGGCTTTGCCCTGCTGATGATGGGGGGTGCAGGATTTGGGTTGTGGGAGTTCATCAGGTTGGTAGATCCTCTTCGCGGGGTCTGGGGGATCCTTCCTCTCCTGGGAGGAATGGGTTTGGTCGGGGCCACGTACGGGGGTGGGTTGGAGTGGTTGAGTATAGGCGTGACGTTTCTTCTACTGCTGCAGCTTTCCCTGTCCGTTATAGAGGCGGGGGAAATGGAGGCGAACCTGCGACGGGCGGCTCTCCGCTTTCTGGGCATGCTGTATGTCGCGTGTCCGCTGAGCCTCGCGGTGGCGTTGCGCGGGATGCCAGGCGGGGTGCAGTACATCCTTCTTGCGTGCGGCATTGTGTGGGTTGGAGATACAGGGGCTTATTACGCTGGGTCCACGCTGGGGCGCCATCCCTTGGCCCCGCGGGTGAGCCCTCACAAGTCTGTAGAAGGGAGTGTGGCCGGGCTGATCGCAAGCATGGGTACGGCCTGGATATTGGCCAGGGCTTTGGGAATGTCGTTGGGCCCCCTTCCGAGTCTCCTCTTCGGGGGGGTGATCGGCGCTGTAGGACAGATAGGAGATCTGGCAGAGTCCTTCATCAAACGGGCCCTCCAGGTGAAGGATACAGGTCGCCTCATTCCCGGTCACGGGGGGATGCTGGATAGGATTGACAGCCTTCTCTTTGCCATCCCTGTCTTTTATCTCTGGGTCCGAATGGGATGGATCTAGAGAACCCGCAGCCGGAGATCAGCGGGTATGGGGACGGGGTACCTGGGTGACGCGAGATATTGGCCTACCTGGGGGAGGGAAAATGTCGAGGCCCGAGAGGATAGATAAGTAAGGTGAAGGGCACCCTGCTGTCGGGTTCGATGCTGTGGCGGGGAGGACTGGCGGTGCTGAGCGGCGTTCTTCTCGCCCTCAGTTTTCCCAGGTTCAATCTGGCACCTTTCGCCTTCGGGGCCCTCGTCCCGCTCTTGGTTGGGTTGGACGGGGTGCCTGCTCTCCAGGGAACGTACCTTGGGATCATCGCCGGGCTGGTCTGCTACCTCCTGAGTATCCCGTGGGTGGTTCACACGATGACCACATACGGCGGGCTTCCCCTTCCCCTCAGCTTTCTGCTCCTCATAGCCCTTTCGCTGTACCTTGCCCTCTACGTAGGCGTTTTTGCGTACGGAGTGACTCGGTTATCGGCCAGGGGTACTCTCGCCTATCTTGTAGGGGTGCCGGCCCTCTGGGTGGGTCTGGAATACGTGCGAACCTTCCTCCTCACCGGGTTTCCCTGGAATCTGTTGGGGTATTCCCAATACCAATACCTCTCGGTTATCCAGATCGCATCCATCACCGGTATCTATGGGATCTCTTTTCTCCTTGTTCTTACCAATGCCGGCATGGCACTGGGCTGTCTCCTCTTTCGACGGGGATGGCGGCCCGCGTTGCTCCCCGTGGGAGGTGTGGGCGTTCTCCTTCTCGGGGTAGTTCTGTTCGGGATGGGACGAATGGTGTCGGCCGAAACGCGGCGGGGAGAGATCCGGGTCTCGGTCGTCCAGGGGAATATTGAACAAGGGGTCAAGTGGGACCTCGGATTTCAGAAGCGGACTATCGACATCTATCGGCGTCTCAGCCGGGAGGCCGACAAGGAGGCCGATCTCATCGTCTGGCCCGAGACGGCCGTCCCCTTTTTCCTCCGCGAGAAAGGGTCCTTGCGTCAGCGGGTGCTCAAGGTGGCCGAGGAGGTCAGGTCTTATCTCCTTGTGGGGAGCCCGGATCGGACCCGTGGCCCGTCGCCCCGTCTGTACAACAGCGCCTTTCTCATCTCTCCAGGGGGGAAGATTGTGCAAAAATATGATAAAATCCATCTGGTCCCCTTTGGCGAATACGTCCCTTTGCAATCACTCCTCTTTTTCGTGGAGAGGATGGCCACAGGGATCGGGAATTTCAAGGCGGGACAGGACTTTACGGTCTTCGAAACTCCCCTGGGGCAATTCGGGGTTCTGATCTGCTTTGAAGCTATTTTTCCCGATCAGGTCCGGCGGTATGTTCTCAATGGCGCCAACTTCTTGGTGAATATCACGAATGACGCCTGGTTCGGTGACTCTGCTGCGCCATATCAGCACCTGAGTATGGCGACCCTGCGGGCGGTGGAGAACGGGGTCTATCTCGTCCGGGCTGCGAATACGGGGATCTCTGCTCTGATTGCGCCGACCGGCCGGATCTTGCAGCAGTCAGATCTTTTTGGCGAGGCCGTGCTTTCCGGGACGGTCACTGCCGGAACGGCCAAAACCTTCTACACCAGGTACGGTGATCTGTTTGCCTGGGCGTGTAGTTTGATCAGCGTTCTGCTCCTGGCCACGAGGGGAAGGAGAGGGCGCGGCGAAGGAGGGAAACCATGACAACAGATCTCGGGAAAAGGCTCGAGGCCCTGGGGGCGAAATTAGGAAACCTTGGGGGCTATCTTTGACCTGCCGGAGAAGGCAGAGCGGGCCGGACAGCTAGAGCAGGCCGCCCAGCACCCTGACTTCTGGAAGGAGCCCGATCGAGCCCAACGTGTGCTGAAGGAGCTCGGAGATCTGAAGGAACAACTTACGCTCCACGCTGCCTTCCGTTCCGAGATAGAGGACCAGCGGACACTCCTCGAACTGGCCCGGGAGGCTGAGGACGAAGAGACGCTGCGGGAGGTCGACCGGACGGTCAAAACGTTAGAGCAACGGATCGGCGATCTGGAAATTCGCGTTGCCCTCTCGGAGCCCCACGATCGGGGCAATGCCATTCTCTCGATCAATCCGGGGGCTGGTGGAACCGAGTCTCAGGATTGGGCGCAGATGCTTCTTCGGATGTACCTTCGCTGGTGTGAGGGGAAAGGATTCAAGACGCAGGTCCTCGATCTGCAGCCGGGAGAGGAGGCGGGGATCAAGGGGGCGGTCGTTTCCGTAGTCGGTGCCTATGCCTATGGATACCTCAAGGCAGAGGTCGGGGTGCATCGATTGGTCCGGATTTCCCCCTTTGATGCCAGTCGCCGCCGGCACACCTCCTTTGCCTCGGTCGCCGTGCTACCAGAGGTTGAAGAGGTAGAGGTCGACATCAATGAGAAGGACTTGAGGATCGATACATTCCGGGCGAGCGGTCATGGTGGGCAGCATGTGAATGTGACCGATTCTGCCGTTCGCATTACCCACGTCCCGACCGGGACGGTGGTCTCCTGCCAGAACGAGCGTTCCCAGCACAAGAATAAGGCCCTCGCCATGAAAGTGCTCCGATCCCGGCTCTACGAGCATTTCCGGGAGAAACAAGAGAAGGAAATGCAGGCCCTGGCCGGTGAAAAGAAAGAGATCGCGTGGGGTTCTCAGATCCGGTCCTATGTCCTCGCGCCGTATCAGCTGGTCAAGGACCATCGAACAGGGGTGCAGACCGGCAATGTGGAAGCGGTGTTGAATGGAGAAATCGACCAGTTGGTGAATGCCTATCTCTTTCATGCCGCTCGCCGCGCCTCATCTTGACAGATGTGAATATTCTCCTTTAAGATCGAGCAGATACTATCAGGAAAACAAAGGGGACGGGAGTGGAGGAGATCAATCAACTGATTCGGGAACGGCGGCGAAAGCTCGAGGAGCTCCGGCGAATCGGGATCGACCCGTACGGCTCTCGGTGGGAGGTCAATGCGCTGGCGGGTGAGCTCCAGCAGCGCTATCGAGAGACACCGGCCACTGTTTTAGAGACGGAACCGGTTTCGGTGAGCCTCGCCGGTCGGGTGATGACCTTGCGCGACCACGGCAAGGCCACCTTTGCCCATCTTCAAGATCGGTCCGGCCAGATTCAGATTTACCTCCGCAAGGACATTTTAGGGGAGGAGACGTACCAGCTCCTCAAGCTGACAGATATCGGCGACTTGCTGGGGATCACGGGTCACCTCTTTCGCACCCGAACCGGCGAACTTTCCGTATGGGTCCAAGGGTTTCGTATCTTGACCAAGTCCCTGTGGCCGTTGCCGGAAAAGTGGCATGGGCTCGTCGACGTCGAAACCCGGTACCGCCAGCGATATCTCGACCTTGTAGCAAACCCTGAGGCAGCGATGATCTTTACCCGTCGGTCCCAGATTATTCGTGAAATTCGCGACTTCTTTGACCAGCGAGGGTTTCTGGAGGTTGAAACCCCCATGATGCAAGGCGTGGCGGGGGGTGCGGCAGCTCGGCCATTCATGACCTACCACAATGCTTTAGGCATCGACTTGTATTTGAGAATTGCTCCTGAACTGTACTTGAAGCGGCTTCTGGTGGGCGGGCTGGACCGCGTGTACGAAATTAATCGCAATTTCCGAAACGAAGGGATCGATACCCGGCATAATCCCGAGTTTACGATGCTGGAATTTTACCAGGCCTATGCCGATTACCGCGATCTGATGGCCCTGACGGAAGAAATGGTTCCTCATCTCTGTCGGACGATCCTCGGAACCGAGCAGTTGACCTATCAAGGAGAGCGGATCAATTTATCCCCCCCCTGGCCCCGCTTGGCGGTTGCGGAAGCCCTGAGGAAGGTAGGCGGAGTTCAGGAGGAAGACCTGGGAGATATTGAGAGGGTTCGAGCCGTGGCTGGGCATCGAGGGATTCAGGTCAAGGCGGAGTGGGGGTGGGGGAAGCTGCTCGACGAGTTGATGGCGCACCTGGTCGAGCCCCATCTCATTCAGCCGACGTTCCTCGTGGACTTTCCTCTCGAGCTTTCCCCGCTGGCCAAGCAGAAACCGGACGATCCTCGCCTTGCGGAACGGTTCGAGCTCTTTGTGGCCGGGATGGAACTCGTGAACGCCTATACCGAGCTGAATGACCCCCAGGAGCAACGTCGGCGCTTTCAAGAACAGCTCCAGGAAAGAGAACGAGGGGATGAGGAAGCGCACCGGATGGACGAGGATTTTGTGCGGGCTTTGGAGTATGGGATGCCGCCGGCTGCCGGGGAAGGGATTGGGATAGACCGTCTGGTCATGCTCTTCACCGACTCACCCTCTATCCGAGATGTCATTCTGTTTCCGCAGCTCCGCCCCAAAGGAGAGGGTATTGGCCCCCCTGGGAGTAGCGATGTCGTATGAATTTTATATCGGGTTGAGGTACCTGAAATCGAAGCGGCGGCAGGCGCTTATCTCGCTCATTACGCTGATCTCGAGTGGCGGGGTAGCGCTGGGTGTTATGGCCCTGATCGTCGTCATCTCGGTTATGAGCGGCTTTGAAAGAGATCTCCGGGACAAGATCCTCGGAACCAATGCGCACGTGGTCCTTCTCCGGTTCGGCGAGAAAGGGATAGCCGATGTCGATCGGCTCATCCCTCGGGTCGCGCAAACCCCGCATGCAGTGGGTGTAGCACCCTTTACCCTGCACCAGGTCATGCTTACCTCTCGTTTCGGGGTGATGGGAGCAGTGCTTCGGGGGATCGATCCCGAACAGGAGAAGCGGGTCACCGACCTGGAACGGAACATGAAAGAGGGGAGCCTGGATGCCCTCAGACAAGTGTCCGAGGGGATCATCCTTGGCAAGGCATTGGCAGCCGGATTGGGGGTGAAGCTGGGGGATCCGGTCAATGTCATCTCCCCTGTCGGGGGTGGGGTGACTCCTCTGGGGATGGCCCCCCGCGTCAAGCAGTTTACGCTGGTCGGGGTTTTCGAGGCGGGAATGTACGAGTATGATGCGGGATTAGCCTATATCCCCATCCCGGCCGCCCAAGCTTTCTTTCGGATGGGTGATTCGGTAACCGGGGTCGAGATTAAGATCGACGATATTTACCGAGCCCCGCAAGTGGCTGGCCATCTCCAGGAAGAGTTAGGATTCCCCTTCTTTACGAAGACGTGGATGGAAATGAACAAGAGCCTTTTCTCGGCATTGAAACTCGAGAAAACGGTGATGTTTATCATCCTGGTGATGATCGTCCTCGTGGCGGCCTTTGGAATTGTAAGCACGCTGACCATGGTGGTGATGGAAAAGACCAAGGAGATCGCCGTCCTGAAATCGATGGGTGCCACGGCAGCCGGCATCATGAAAATCTTCATGATCGAAGGGATTGTCATCGGGGCGGTGGGCACCTTCCTCGGCCTGCTGGGGGGGTTGGTCGTCACCGCCAATCTGGACGGGATCGTCAGGTTCGTCGAACGCGTCTTTGGAATTACCGCCTTCCCTCGAGACGTGTATTTTCTGGATAAACTACCCCATCAGGTGAACACCCCGGATGTGGTGGCGGTGGTGATTGTGGCCCTCGTGATTAGTTTTCTGGCCACCCTGTATCCATCTTGGCAGGCCTCACGGCTGAACCCGGTGGAGGCACTCAGATATGAGTGAATTCCTCCAGGTCCGAGATCTTCGTAAGTCCTTTCGGATGGGGGCTGAAGAGCTCCACATCCTGAAGGGGGTGAATCTCTCGGTCCGACGGGGGGAACTCCTCGCCATCGCGGGCCCGTCAGGGGTGGGAAAGAGTACCCTCCTTCATATCCTGGGAGGGCTGGACCGGCCCACGGCGGGTGAGGTATACTATGAGGGTGTCGAGATCTCCCGGTTGCCCGAAGGGGAACTGGCGGCGTTCCGGAACCAGACGGTGGGCTTCGTCTTTCAGTTCCACCACCTCTTGCCGGAGTTCACGGCCTTAGAGAATACCATGATGCCGGCCCTAATCGGCCGGCAACCCTTGGTGAGAGCACAGGAGGCAGCGAAAGGTATCCTCCAGCGGGTGGGACTGGCCGAGAGATTGGCACACCGGCCAGGCGAACTCTCCGGCGGTGAGCAGCAACGAGTTGCCATTGCGAGGGCGCTCGCGCTCTCCCCCGATGTGCTTCTTGCCGATGAACCCACCGGGAATCTGGACTCGAAGACGGGTGAAGCGATTTTTGACCTGCTCCGGGAACTCAATCAGGAACAGGGCCTCACGGTGATTCTGGTGACCCATAATGAGTGGTTTGCGCGGAGGACAGACCGTCTGCTTCGGATGGCGGATGGTCAGCTCGGGGAAGTGGCAGTTACGCGTACAGAAGCTGAATAATCTTCCTTGGTCTAGGTAAAGAAACCTGCTATACTACGTACAAAGGAGTCAATCATGTTTGAGCGGTTTACGGAACGGGCTCGGAAGGTAATCATCCTGGCTCGAGAAGAGGCGATCCGTCTCGGCCATAACTTTGTGGGGACGGAACACCTCCTCCTCGGCCTCGCCCGGGAGGGGGATGGCCTGGCCGTGGCGATCCTCAAGAAGCTCAACGTGACCCTCGCGACGCTGAAGAGCGAGGTGGAAAAGATTGTCTCCGTGGGCTCCGACGTGAGCCCTGCGGGTGAGATCCCTTTCACCCCCCAGGCCAAGAAGGTCCTCGAATACGCCATCTCCGAAGCCCGATCCATGGGGCACAACTATATCGGTACGGAGCATCTCCTCCTGGGGCTCATCCGCGAAGGAGAGGGGATCGCCTCGTTGGTGCTGCGGGACGTTGGCGTGACGATCCCGGCAGCCAAAGCTCAGGCGCAAGAAATGTTAGGCGAGCAAGCCGACAGGGGGACGGGCACCCCGCGGACGCCCGCCCTTGACGAGTTTGGATTGGACCTGACCGGTATGGCACGTCAGGGGAAGCTGGATCCGGTGATCGGTCGCCATGCAGAGATTGAACGGGTGGTTCAAATCCTGTCTCGGCGGACGAAGAATAACCCGGTTCTCATCGGCGAGGCCGGGGTTGGCAAGACGGCCATCGTCGAGGGATTGGCTCAGCAAATCATCGCCTCCGATGTCCCCGAAACCTTGCTCCGGAAGCGCGTGGTCCAACTCGACCTCCCCGGGATGGTAGCGGGTACCAAATATCGGGGCCAGTTTGAGGAGCGCCTCAAGGCGGTCATCAAGGAGATCCAACAAGCAAGAAATGTCATCCTGTTCATTGACGAGCTGCATACCCTCGTGGGAGCCGGTGCAGCCGAGGGCGCCATCGATGCCTCCAACATGCTAAAACCCTCATTAGCCCGAGGAGAAATCCAGGTGATTGGGGCTACCACCATGGACGAGTACCGTAAGCATGTGGAAAAGGATCGGGCCCTGGAACGACGGTTCCAAACGATCGTTGTGGGGCAGCCCAGTGTGGACGAAACCATCCAGATCCTTCGAGAGATTAAGGATCGATACGAAGCGCATCACTCTGCCGTCATCACGGAAGAGGCGGTGTTGGCAGCGGCCCGGCTCTCCCAGCGGTATATTGCGGACCGCTTCCTGCCGGATAAGGCTATCGATGTCATGGACGAAGCAGGCTCCCGGGCCCGCCTGAAGTCGCTCATGCTTCCCGACGACCTTCGGGATATGGAGAACGAAGTCGAGCGCCTGCGGCAACAAAAGGAGGATGCCATACGGACGCAGGCTTTTGAGGTGGCTGCTCGCCTCAGAGATGCAGAACGAAATCTTCGATCAGAGCTTGAGGACAAAAGGAATACGTGGAAAGAACTTCGGTCGAAAGAAAAGATCGTTGTGACCAATGAGGACATGGCCTACATCGTTTCCAAGTGGACGGGCATTCCTCTCTACCAGATCGAAGAGGCAGAATCTCAAAAGCTTCTCCGGATGGAACAAGAGCTGGGCAAACGCGTGGTGGGGCAGGAGGAGGCGATCCGGGCGGTGACGCGGGCGATTCGGCGATCTCGATCCGGCCTCAAGAATCCGCGGCGGCCAGTGGGATCGTTCATCTTCATGGGCCCGACGGGCGTCGGAAAAACGGAACTGGCAAAGGCCTTGGCGGAGTTCCTTTTTGGAACCGACGATGCCATCGTCCGCGTCGATATGTCAGAGTACATGGAGCGATTTTCCGTCTCCCGGCTCATTGGGGCACCACCGGGCTACATCGGCTATGACGATAGCGGCCAGCTTACCGAAAAGGTGCGGCGTCGCCCATTCTCAGTCGTCCTCCTCGACGAGATCGAAAAGGCGCACCCCGAGGTCTTCAATCTCCTCCTCCAAATCTTTGAGGATGGCCACTTGACCGACAGCTATGGTCGCCAGGTGGACTTTAAGAACACGATCTTGATCATGACCAGCAATATTGGGGCACGGCAGATCGGCGTCCATGCTCCCATGGGCTTCACCAAGGGGGGTGAGGAGCACACGTACGGAAAGATGAAGGAGACAGTGCTCGGCGAATTGAAAAAAACCTTTAATCCCGAGTTTATGAATCGGGTCGATGAGGTGATCGTCTTTCACGCCCTGATGAGAGAACACCTGGGGGTGATCGTCGACCTGATGCTCGAGCGACTCCGGTCCCAGCTGGTGGAAAAGCAGATGACCTTGGAGGTTTCTGACGATGCCAAGGAGTTTCTAGTCAACAAAGGATATGATCCTCAATTCGGGGCGAGACCTTTGCGCCGGGCCATCCAGCGCCATGTGGAGGACCTGCTGGCTGAAGAGATGCTTCGAGGAACCATCTCCGAAGGAAGTACCGTTCGTGTAAAGGCCGGGGTCGACCAGCTCGAGGCGGAGGAGGTAACCGAGCTTCATGGCACAACGGGCACCCCGGACCAGACGCTTCCTATCGGTCAAACCAGCTGATTGGCCACGTTACCACCAAAGGGCCCGAAAGGGCCCTTTTTTTTGTTTACTTTCTGGTCTCTAAATGTCATATTTTGTGGTTGTTTATGTAACGCCTTTTTGATCCTGCATCCTCATTTCTATTCGACAGGAAAGGTAGCCCAAAGGTGGTGCGTACCCTGTGGACTATCTTGATTTTGGGTCCTGTCTTTTTCCTTGCCCTGAGATGTCCCACCATTGCTTGGGGCCAGCAAACACCTCTGATCAAAGAGATAGACATTCGGGGGAATCGGCAGGTCGAGTCGGGTGCAATCCGACAACGTATTCAGACCCGGGTGGGGGATCCTTTCTCACCCCCAAAAATCCGTGGAGATGTGGAACGCCTGTTCAAGATGGGATTCTTCGATGACGTCAAGGTAGAGGCGGAAGAATTGGAGGGGGGGTTGCGCCTGGTCTATATCGTCAAGGAGAAGCCCTCCGTCCGGGCCATTCTGATCGAAGGAGTCGGGGACATCGATGAAGACGACATTCTAAACCGTATTGACTTCGGGGAAGGAACGGTTTTCAATCCGCAGGCGGTCAGTCGGAATGCCGACAACATCCGAAGCCTGTACGAGGAAGAGGGGTTTTATACGGCCCAAGTGGTCGGGCGATTCGAAAAGGTCTCCGATAGGGAGGTAGATGTCATCTTCGAAATCCAGCAGGGCCCCAAATTCTTCGTGAGGGACATCACGTTTGTGGGAAACGAGGGATTATCAGCTAGGAAGATGCGCAAATTCATGGCCACCAAGGAGCGTTTTTTTATTCCGTTTCTTCAGCCCGGGGTTCTCAAACGGTCGGACCTCAAGCAAGATGTGGAACGGATCAAGGCATTTTCTCTCGATCAAGGATATCTGCGGGTCAAGGTGGCCGAACCGGAAATTCACGTCGATAGAGAGGACCAACGTTTGGACATCGTGATTCGAATCGAGGAGGGCTCCCAGTTTCGTGTGGGGAACGTACAGGTAGGGGGGAGCAAGATCTTTACCGCAGAAGAACTTCAGGCTGACCTGAAACTTCCCAAACAAGAATTCTTTAGTCGAGATATCCTCCGACGGGACATGGGATTCCTGACCGGGAAATATTCCGAACTGGGGTACGTTTTTGCGGACATCGTTCCGGTCACGCGGGTGCGGCCGGACGAGACGATGGTTGACGTGACCCTCGAGGTCACCGAAGGGATCAAGACGTTCGTGGAACGGATCGAGATCCGCGGCAATACGAAGACTCGGGATAAAGTGATCCGAAGGTATGTACCGCTGGCCGAGGGGGATATCTATAACGGCATCCTCCTGCAGCAAGCGCGGGCGGCCCTCGGCGGACTCGGGTACTTTGAAGCGGTGGAGGTCAAGACAGCTCGCGGATCCGCCCCGGATAAGCTCGTGCTCACGATCGATGTAAAGGAGAGGCCCACCGGAAAGGTTGGCCTTGGGGGTGGCTTCAGTACCTCCGGGGGAGCCCTCGGGTCCGTCTTTTTACAGGAGGATAACATTTTTGGGCTCGGAAAGCGGATGCGTCTGTCTGCAACAATTGGCACCGTGACGAGTGCGCTGAATTTTAGCTGGGATGATCCCTTCTTCCTGGATTCGGAATACTCGATGCACTTTGCTGTCTTCGACCGGATCTCCGACTTCGACGATTTTGATGAGGACCGGTTGGGTGCCGAAATCTCATTCGGCCGTCGATTTCTCACGTATAATTCGGCCACGATCGGTTACCTGATTGAGCGGGTCAAGATCAGTGACGTCTCGCCCACTGCGTCGCAAAGTATTAAAGACGAAGAGGGAACGACAAGCACCAGCTCCATCAACTTCGGGGTGAACCGAGCCGTTCTCGACAATCCCGGCCGGCCCACGCGGGGATACCGGGCCGGCCTCGCTGGTGAGGTGGCGGGTGGATTCCTAGGAGCGGATAACAACTTTTACAAGGCCGTTCTGAACGCCCAATATCACTACCCCCTGTGGGAAGAGCTCGAGGTCCTTGGAATGATTCGGGGGCGAGGCGGCTTTGTCAAAACCTTTGGGGATACGGTCGAGGTTCCCCTCCAGGAACGGTTCTTCCTCGGCGGATCCGGTTCCTTTCGCGGAAGTAAGTTCCGGGAGCTGAGCCCCCGGGATCCGGTAACCTTGGACCGGATCGGGGGCAATAAGTTTGCCCTCTTGACCGTCGAGGCGGAATTCCCCATTATCAAGACATTCCTAAACATCTCGGGGGCGCTCTTTGCTGATGCCGCGAATGTCTTCCGCGATGGCAAAAGTTTCGAATTCGACATGTTTTACGCATTTGGGGTTGGCATCGGCGTGGTAACGCCCTTTGGCCCGGTCCGGGTCGATCTCGCATACAACCCCGATCCGACGATCAAGAACGGGAACGAGGAGTTTCTTTTCCATTTCAATGCGGGACGGGCCTTCTAATTTCCGCAGAGGAGACGGACCATCATGAGGCGAGGATTTCCATACGCACTGACGGGATTACTGCTGGCCGGCGTTTTCGTGGGAGCCGGGACGGTCCCGGTGGGGGCCCAAACGGCCAAAATCGGTTTTGTCGATCTCCAGAGAGTCTTGGTAGGGTCGAAGAGAGGACAGGAAGTCCTGGCCAACCTACAGGCAGAAAAGGACGCGAAGCAGCGGGAAATTCAGGCCCAAGAAAAGGAGATTCGCCAGATCGAGGCGAATCTGGAGAAGCAGCGTGACGCATTAACTGAGAATGCCAGGAAAGATCGGGAGCGGGAGATTCGGGATCGCACGCGAGACCTGCGTCGGACGGTGGAAGATGTCGATCGCTCTTTTAGCGAGCGCGGACGAGATCTTCAACAAAAATTGATTCAGGATGTTGCCGTGGTGGTGCGGGCCTACGGCAAGAAAAAGGGCTATCTCCTGATCATGGAGAAGCGGTTAAGCGGGGTCCTGTACGGCAGTGATGCGGTCGATCTGACCGACGAGGTGATCGCTGCCTATGATGCCAACGTGAGCAAAAAATAGCTGGCTGGGAGAATCTTGGCGACCCGAAGACGTGTCTTCGTGGCCACACACTCCCTTATTTCCTTGATTCTTATGCTTCTTCATGATAAGAAGACACAGTTTTACGGGCGCCTGAGGGTCTGGGCACCTCTGAACCATGCAGAGTCAGGGTAGAGGCGATGGGTGACGGTGTGATGGATATTCTCGAGATTCAAAAGCACATTCCCCACCGCTATCCTTTTCTTCTGGTGGATCGTATCTTTGACGTGGAGAAGGGCCACAGCATCGTGGGAATCAAGAATGTCACCATGAACGAGCCTTTTTTTGCTGGCCACTTTCCCGGGCGTCCTATCATGCCGGGAGTCCTCCTCATCGAAGGAATGGCGCAGGTGGGAGGAGTGCTCTGGAGCATAACAATCGATGCGCCTCAGGGGGGCACACCTCAGTACATGTATCTTGCCGCGATCGATAACGTCAAGTTCCGGCGGCCGGTCTATCCCGGCGACCAAGTCCGGTATGAACTCAAGATGGTGAGTCGCAAGAGTCGATTCTGCAAGATGCGAGGCTTTGCCTACGTGGATGGCCAATTGGTGATGGAAGCGGAACTTGTCGCGATGCGCGTGGAGTCCGACCAATGAGCACGGTGGCGAGGAAGAAGAGGCGCGGTCGTCCGGGACCTCGAGGAAAGGAATCGATACACCTTCATCCCACAGCGATTGTGCCCTCGACAGCCCAGCTTGGTGAGGGTGTGACCATTGGCCCCTGGACGGTCATAGGGGAGCAGGTGAGCATTGGTGAGGGGACCAGCATTGGGTCTCACGTGGTCATAGACGGATGGACGGAGATCGGTCGCGGATGCCGAATCTTTCCCCATGCCGTTCTCGGCACGGAACCACAGGATCTCAAGTTTCATGGAGAGAAAAGTCATCTTTTTATTGGTGATCACACGGTCATTCGGGAGTTCGCCACCATTAACCGGGGCACGGCAAGTGGTGGCGGGAAGACGATGGTGGGCAATCACACGTTCGTTATGGCGTATGCACACGTCGCACATGATTGTTTTTTGGGTGACCACGTCATCCTCGCCAATGCTGCTACCCTGGGAGGCCACGTGACCATCGAGGATTACGCTATTGTGGGTGGCCTGTGCGGCGTACATCAGTTTTGTCGAATCGGCAAGTACTCGCTCGTCGGGGGCTGCTCCGCTGTCAATCAGGATATCCCTCCTTTCATCAAGGCCCAGGGAAACCGCCCCGACCTGTATGGCCTCAACTCCGTGGGGCTGAAGCGTCACGACTTCTCGAAGGAAACCCTCCAAAAGTTGCGGCGGGCCTACCGCCTTCTCTTTCAGTCTGGTCTCAACACCTCAGAGGGCATGGCGCGAGTGGAAGAGGAAGTCCGGGACTGTCCCGAAGTCACGTATCTCTTGCAATTCATCAAATTCTCCCAGCGGGGGATCACACGATGAGGTTACACACAGCTACCAGCCAGCCACCCGTCAGGAAAGCACCCTTCTTACTGCTCCCCCTAATACCGCCGACCCTAATTTGCTGAGGCTCTGCTAGTGAACCGGGTCGGGATTATCGCTGGTTCCGGGCCCCTCCCCATGATGGCTGCTCGTGAGGCCAAGGGATTAGGTTGGGAGGTGGTAGTCGTCGCCATCCGGGAAGAGGCAGACCCTGCCGTGGAGGCGGTGGCGGACCGCATTCACTGGATTGGTGTGGGTCAATTGGGGGGGCTCATCCGTGCATTCAAGCGCGAGGGGGTGACCGAGGCGATCATGGTCGGTAAGGTTCGGATGAGCCACCTCTTCACCCGTGTTCGCCCCGACGTCCGAGGGAGCCTTCTCCTCTTTCGCATGAAGGACCGCCGGGGAGACGCCATCATGGACGCGGTTGCCCAGGAGCTCGACCGGGAGGGGATATCCCTGCTCGATTGTACCCGGTTTCTCACTCAAGTATTGGTAGAGCCAGGGGTGCTTACCCGGCGGGTCCCGACAGCGCGGGAGTGGGACGACATCCGGTTCGGCCAAGAGGTCGCGCGAACCGTGGCCCAGTCCAAGATCGGGCAGACGGTCGTGGTGAAGAATGGCACGGTTCTCGCCGTGGAAGCCATTGAGGGGACCGACGCTGCAGTAAGGCGGGGGGCGGAGCTCGGAAGGGGAGGCGTGGTCGTTGTCAAGGTCTGCCGCCCCGATCACGATTTTCGTTTTGATGTGCCAGTAGTGGGGCCTGCCACCCTTGCAGTCCTGCGGGAGGTTGGAGGGACGGTTCTCGCCGTGGAGGCGAAACGGACCCTGCTCCTTGATCGCGAGGAAGCCCTTGCGCTCGCGGATGAGGCCGGCATTGCCGTCGTGGCCGACTAGGACAAGTTCACAGTTCACGGAACGGATGATGTTGCTTGGACTGTTCTGGGACTCTTCGTACTATCTGTGAACCGTGAACTATGAACCGTGAACCATCAGTGGTGAACCATGGGTGGTGAACGAAAAACACGGGTGGGTGTCATCGGGGTGGGGCATGTGGGCCAACACCACGCCCGGATCTACCGCGAACTTCCTGGGGTCGAGCTGGCGGGAATCGCCGATATCGATCCCGCAAGGCTTCAGGAGGTCAAGAGAGTGGCAGAGGCTCCCGTGTTTCAGGATTATCGGGAGCTTTTTGGCCACGTTGAGGGCGTCAGCCTTGCCGTCCCCACGCATCTGCACGCCCAAATCGCCCGTGAGTGTCTGGATCGAGGGGTCGACGTCCTCGTCGAGAAGCCCATGGCCCAGACCTTAGAGGAGGCAGAAGAGCTGACGGATCTGGCAAAGCGGCGCGGCCGGATTCTCCAGGTGGGACACGTAGAGCGCTTCAACGGGGCCGTTCGGGCCCTTCACCGGATTGTCAAGACACCGGGGTTCATCGAGTGTCACCGCCTCAGCCCTTTCCCTCAGCGCGGCACCGACGTGGACGTGATTCTCGATCTCATGATCCACGACATCGACATCATCCTGAGTTTGGTGAAGTCTCCCGTCAGTCAAGTGAACGCCGTCGGGGTGCCCGTCCTGACCGATCGGGTGGACATTTCCAACGCCCGGCTCGAATTCGCCTCAGGGTGTGTGGCCAACGTGACCGCCAGCCGGGTGAGTATTGAGCGCCTCCGTAAGATCCGCATCTTTCAACCTGACATGTACATTTCTCTCGACTACGCTAGTCAAGAGATTACCCTCTTCCGTCGCCTGCCGCCAGACCTTGCGTCCCAGCCGCCCCAGCTTCCACAAATCGTCCGGGAGGAGGTGGTCGTAGAGAAGGAAGAACCCCTCCGCCTGCAGCTGATGAGCTTCTTGAGTTCCGTTCGGGAGCGCACGCGGCCAGAGGTCTCGGGGGAGGAGGCAGTGGAAGCCCTCCGGGTCGCCTCCCAAATCCTCGCGAAGATGTAAACAGATGTCCAAAGTCCAAAGTCCCAAGTCCGACGTCGTCAAAAACATAGAGGAGCCCCAGGCGGTTTTTGACTTTGGACGGTGGACGTTGGACCTTGGGCCATGAATAAGAAGATCTTCATCGTGGCCGGTGAGGCCTCAGGGGATCTCCATGGAGCTGACCTGACACGGGCCCTCTGCAGCCTAGACCCCGAGGTCACCCTTGTGGGAATGGGAGGGGAGCGGATGCAGGAGGCTGGCGTCCATCTCCTGGTCGATGCTGGGGAGTTAGCCGCGGTGGGTCTGACCGAGGTCTTCTCTCGCCTTGCGGCGCTGGGACGGGCTTTTCGTAAGCTCCGGAGGACCATTGCGGTCCAACGTCCCGACCTTCTCATTCTTATTGACTTCCCCGACTTCAACTTTTGGCTCGCTCGGTCCTCCCGGCGGATGGGGATTCCAGTCCTTTACTATATTAGCCCTCAAGTCTGGGCCTGGCGCCGAGGACGGGTCCGAACACTGAAAAGGCTAGTGGAGAAGGTGGTTGTCATTTTTCCATTTGAGGAAGTCCTTTATCGTGAGGCGGGAGTCCCCGTCGCTTTTGTCGGACACCCCATGCTGGACCGGCTCCAGGACGTCCCCACCAGAGAGGAAGCCCGTCGCCAGCTGGGCTGCGGGGAGTTGGAACTCATCGTCGGCCTCCTTCCTGGGAGTCGGGAGGGGGAGATTACGCACCACCTTCCCGTGCTCAAAAGGGCAGTGGCCCAGATTGCCCAGGCAAAACCCGAAATCCGGTTTCTCCTCGCCGTGGCCAATTCTCTTCCCCCCCGCCTCGTGGAAACGCTACTCGAGGGGAGCAATTCCCTCATTCGGCCTCTGTACGGGCAGACCTATCAGGTCATGCGGGCGGCGGATTTGCTGATTACCGCGTCAGGGACGGCAACACTCGAAGCAGGTCTCCTCGGAACCCCGATGATTATTGTCTACCAGGTCTCTCGGCTCACGTGGTGGGCCGGGAAGCTCTTGGTGGATGTTCCCTCCATCGGGATGGTAAACTTGGTTGCAGGAAGGCGGGTGGTCCCTGAGCTCATCCAGCATGATTTTACGCCCGAGCGGGTCGCGAGAATCGCCCTGGAGCTACTGCACAGCCCCGAGGCCCTCGGTGCGATTCGTCAGGAGCTGAATGAAATTCGGGGTAGGCTAGGGGAGGAGGGGGCCTCTCTTCGTGCCGCCCGAGAGGTGCTGAAGACGCTGCAAGAGACAGAGGACAGGGGTTAGCGGTGGGACGAGGCTGGAAGCGGTACCGGACGCATCCTGTTGTCCTAGGTGTGCTCACCAGGCTAGCGGCAGTGGTGATGCGTGGACTTTTCCGGTCCCTGCGGGTTGCCTATGTGGGGCGCGAGGTCCTTGACCGGCTCATTCAGGAGGAGGGGAAGCAGGTCCTCGTGGCCTTCTGGCACGGGCGGCTCTTCATGATGCCCTTTGGGCCCTTTGGCAATCCCCAGGTTCGCTGGAGCATTATGGTCAGTCGGCACGCGGATGGGGAATATATCAGTCGGGTGGCAGAACGCCTTGGCATTTACTCGGTTCGGGGATCGGCCCGCCGGGGCGGTCCCTGGGCGCTTTTGGGCATGATTCGGGCCTCCCGGAAGGGGTCTCACCTGGCCATTACACCCGACGGGCCCATCGGCCCCAGGGAACAGGTAAAGCCCGGGACCGTAGAGCTCGCCCGTCTAGCCGGCACGCCAATCATCCCCGTTGCCTTTGCCGCTTCACGGGGGAAGTTCCTGCACAGCTGGGACCGGTTTCTGATTCCCTATCCTTTTGGGCGCGGGGTCTTTGTCTGCGGAGAGCCGGTCTTGGTATCACCCAAGGCCGGGCCCGACGAAGTGGAAAAGGCGCGGGCCGTCTTGGAAGAACGCCTTCACCACATTACGGCGGCGGCGGATGCCTATTTTAAACAGCGGCAGTCAGCCATCTGAATGAGATACGGAGAAGCGGTTTCCATGGTGACAGCCGACGCTGACAGCGGATTGAACCGATGAGAATCCTGTACAGCATCGGACTCTTCTTTGCCATGCTTCCCTACCTACCTCGCTACCTCCGCCGCATGGGTCGGAGCGGTCCATTCGGTCTCGGGCTCACGGAGCGGCTTGGCCGATACCCGGAGGCGCTCACCGGCCGGCTTCAGGGAAAGCATCCCCTCTGGCTGCATTCGGTCTCGGTCGGGGAGGCGGTCGTAGGGAGTATTCTGGTTTCAAGGCTCCTCGCGCGGCGTCCCGGACTTCCCATTCTTGTTTCGACCGTCACCCCGACAGGGCGAAAGGTGGCAGAGGAGCGGATTCCCCAAGCAGAAGCGTTCATCTACTGGCCCCTAGACTTCTCCGGATCGGTGAACCGGGCCCTCACGGCCGTCGCTCCCAGGCTTGTCCTGCTCACGGAGGGGGAGATTTGGCCAAACTTCCTTAACACCTGCCACCACCGACAGGTTCCGGTCTTGTTGGTCAATGGTCGGATTTCGCAGCGATCCCTCCGGGGCTATCAGTTCGTCAAGCCGCTATTCCGCCGGGTCTTGGATCAGATCTCCCTCTTCTGCATGCGAGGGGAGGTCGATGCTGAAAGGATCTTAGCGTTGGGAGCCGATCCTCAGCGAGTCGTCGTGACCGGGAACATCAAGTATGATGACGAAGATGGAAATAGCCACTTCCCTCCCCATCTCGACGCGGTTGTACGTCTCATGGACGGCCGACCCGTCTGGGTCGCAGGGAGTACCCACCGGGGGGAGGAAAGTCTTATCCTGCAAGCCTTTCGTCAGGTCAGGAGCAAAGTTCCCGATTCAGTGCTGGTGCTTGCGCCACGTCATCCGGAACGGGTTCCCGAAGTGGAGACGCTCCTCCGGGAGGCAGATTTTCCCTTTGTCCGCCGGACCCGTCTCCCAGAAAACAGTTCCGCGCTTCCGCCGGTCATCCTGGTCGACACGATGGGAGAACTCGGTCACCTGTATGCCCTCGCCACGGTGGTCTTTGTTGGGGGAAGTCTGGTCCCGGTGGGTGGGCACAATATCCTCGAGCCCGCGAGATATCGGCGGCCCATTCTGTTTGGTCCCCACATGGATAATTTTGCAGAGGTGGCTGAAGCGTTCCTGGGAGAAGGAATGTCTCACCAGGTTCGTGACACCCGTGAGCTCGTCGCGCGGGTTGTTGAACTCTTTCGGGATACCGCTGCTGCACGCCAGATGGGGGAAGCTGCCTATCGGGTGCTGGACAGGAACCGGGGGGCGGCAGAGCGAACCGTCACCCTGGTCGAAAGGTTTTTGTGAATCCGGTCGTGTACCGACAATATCTTCGCTGGATCGCCGGTCACGGTCCCTTGGGTCGGCCGGTCCGGGGTGTTCTCCGTGTTGCTTCCTGGATCTACGGCGTCGGTGTGGTAGGACGCCTCGGCCTTTACCGCACGGGCCTCCTCAGGCGGGAGCGCCTTTCCGCTCGAATCATTAGTATTGGAAATTTGACAGCCGGGGGGACTGGGAAGACCCCGTTTGTCATCCTTCTCGTACAGGAAGTCAGGAACCGAGGACTTCGGCCGGCAGTGGTGGTGAGGGGTTACGGAGGGAGGAAAGAGGGGAAGACGGTAGTTGTTTCAGGGGGGGATACGATTCGACTGGGCTATCCGGAGGTCGGAGATGAGGCGGTGCTCTTGGCGCGGAAACTTCCGGGGGTTCCCATTCTCATGGCCGCGGATCGGGTCGAGGGGTGCCAGGTGGCGATTCGCGATTTCGGGGCTCAAGTCATCATGCTGGACGACGGCTTCCAGCATCTCCGGGTCAAGCGAGACCTCGATATCCTTCTCCTCGAGCAAGAAAATCCCTTCGGGTACGGTTATCTTTTACCTCGAGGGCTCTTGCGGGAGCCAGTGCGGGCCCTACAGCGGGCAGATCTCGTAGTGGTGACGGCCGCTGGTGACGGGGGAGAACCTTTGGAATTTCCACGTGTGGTCCGCCATGCTGGTTCGACGCCCGTGCTTCAAGCGGCATTTACCCCCACCGTCTTGACCAACACGAGGACCGGAGAGACAGTCGATGAGGAGGACCTCCGCCGCGAGCAAGTCATCGCCTTCTGTGGGATTGCGAACCCGCCGGCCTTTGAGCGGACCCTCCGGTCGCTCGGGATATTTTCCAAGCATCACCTGATCTTCCCAGATCATCACCCGTATGATCCCTCGGATCTTTTGAAAATCGCGCAGCGAATGGAGGAGGTGGGGGCGAAGGTTGCCCTGACGACTGAAAAGGACGCCGTTCGCCTCGAAAAAATGTCCCCCCACTTTCCCATCGTTACTCTAGGGGTGAAACTCGTTCTCACTGTGGGGCACCCGGAGTTCAAGCAATGCTTGGATGCCTTGTTTCCTTAGCAAGACCGCGAGGTCTTGGCTGACTACTGATACATTTGCATGTAAAAACCATGAAGGTCATCGAGCGAAAGGTGCTTGATCCGGCTCAGGTCCACCGTATTCTGATCCGGGGTGTGAACTGGGTCGGGGACGCGGTGATGACCACGCCCGCCATCGCCGGGATTCGGAAGACGTTTCCCACTGCAAAGATCTCTCTTTTGGTGAAGTCGTGGGTTGCAGGGGTCTTTGAAGGGAGCCCGCACATTGACGAGATCCTCCTCTACGACCAGGAAGGCCGTCATGCAGGATTGTCCGGATTGCTGCGCCTGGCCCACGAGCTTCGGAACTACCGGTTTGACGTGGCCATCTTGCTTCAAAATGCTTTTGAGGCAGCTCTTCTCACATCCCTGGCCCGAATCCCCCACCGGGTTGGCTATAAAACCCAGGGAAGAGGCTTTCTCCTCACCAAGGCGGTGCTCCCGGATCATTCGACGAGAGCGCTTCATCACGTGGAGTATTACCAGACTCTCCTGAGGGTATCCGGCTGGCGAGAGGGAGAGCAGCCGCCGATACTATACCTCAGCAGTGGGGTAGAAGAGAGAGCACAGGCTCTTCTGGGGGAGGAGGGAGTGCGCTCGGAAGAATCCCTCGTTGCCTTTAATCCGGGCTCCACCTATGGCTCTGCCAAGCGTTGGCCGGCGGATCGGTATGCGGCCCTTGCCGATCACCTGATCGAAGGCCTGGGGGTGAGGATACTACTGACCGGGACTCAGGCCGATGGAGTGGTGGCGAGGGATGTTCGAACCCTGGCCCGTCATGGGGAGCGCATCATCGATCTCACTGGTCGAACGAATATTCAACTCCTGGCGGCTGTCCTCAAACGCTGCGCCGTATATGTAACAAATGATACTGGGGCAATGCACATCGGGGCGGCTGTCGGTATTCCTCTCGTCGCCCTCTTTGGACCCACCGACCCGAGAACTACGTCCCCTGTGGGAAAGCACGTCTTGCTGAGACACCCGGTCCCGTGTAGCCCCTGCCTCCTCAGAGAATGTCCCATTGACCACCGGTGTATGACGAACATTTCTGTCGATCAATTAACGTCTTCAGTTATAAATCGTTATAGAACAATAAATAAAGTAGTACATTAAGGATTCGATCGAGGTGAAAGGCTCACCGGCGATCTTTCTGGACCGGGACGGGACCATTAACGAAGACCCGGGGTATCTCACCCATCCCTCCGAGCTCCGCCTTCTTCCAGGTGTCGGGGAGGCGCTCCGACTGCTTCAAGAGCAGGGCTTCCGTCTGGTGATAGTGAGCAATCAGTCGGGAGTTGCCCGGGGGTTTTTGACAGAATCGATGTTAGAGGAGATTCAAAGAAGTCTTGATATCCTTCTCAAAGGTGAGGGGGTAACGCTGAGTGGAACATATTACTGCCCCCATCACCCAGAGGGTGCTCCCCCCTACCGGCAGGCATGCGAATGCCGAAAGCCAAAAGGGGGGTTGGTAGAGCGGGCCGCGAGGGAGCATGGGCTTGATTTGAACCGTTCCTATGTGGTCGGGGATCAGCACATCGATGTCGAACTCGCGCGTGAGATGGGGATGCCGGCCATCCTTGTCCTCACCGGAAAGGGGCGGCTCAGCCTGGCGTCGGGAAAGATTGAGCCAGATTACATCGCCCCTGACCTTACAGCCGCAGCCAGATGGATTCTCCAGAGGCACTCCACTGTTGGGTGACCGACCACCGACGTCCGATGACCGACCAAGCATGGATCGGGCATCTGTCATCGGACAGCGGTCATCGGTGATCTGTCGTCGGTCAACGGTCATCGGTCAACGAGGTGAAGAATGATTAGGCAGGCAGCCGTCGCAGGCATGTTTTATCCGGGCGGGACCAAAGCACTCCGCCGTGAGGTGGAGGATCTACTCCCGACGGGGGAAGAACTGGTTGAGGGAGTGGGGGTCGTGGTCCCTCATGCTGGCTACCTTTACTCTGGCAGGGTCGCCGGAGCAGTCTACGCCCGGGTAAACCCTCCCGAGGCCTGTGTCATTGTTGGCCCCAATCATAGCGGACTGGGGGCCGGGGCGGCGGTCATGACCTCTGGGACTTGGGAGACGCCTCTGGGGGAGGAGGCGATCGATACTGAGCTCGCTCGCGCCATCCTGGATCGATCCCGGGTCCTGGAGGAGGATGATCGAGCCCATCGGAAAGAGCACTCGATCGAAGTCCAACTACCGTTTCTTCAGCTCCTGTTCCCTCAAGTGCCATTTGTCCCCATCTGTCTTTTCAGCCATGAATATGGCGTGTGCCATGATGTGGGTGAGGCCATGGGGGGGGCGATCCAGGCTTTAGGGAAACGTGTACTCCTGATTGCCAGCACCGACATGAGCCATTACGTTTCGCAGGAGATGGCCGAGAGAAAAGATGGAATGGCCATCGACGCCATCGTGAATCTGGACCCCGAACGGCTGCACACTACGGTTCTCCGCGAGCGAATTAGCATGTGCGGCTTTCACCCGACTACCGCTATGTTGATTGCTGCTAAGGCGTTGGGTGGAACCCGGGCCGAGCTGATTCGCTACGCCACGTCCGGGGATATCACCAAGGACTACAACTCCGTGGTCGGCTATGCCGGCCTGATCATACACTAAACCTCGCCAATCTTTCGCCAGCACGAGTGTGGCAGAGCATCTGATCTGAACGGATTATCCGCCTTCCCTATGTTATCCGAAATACTAGTCAGAAGTTGAGATCTTCAATGAAAAGAATCCTGCTGGCCATCGCTTTGGGGCTGGTGATCCTGAGCTCTGTGGTGTTGATCAAGACGGTACGGTTTACGTCGAGGCAGTTGCGGGTGGATCCGGTGAGTCAAGTTGCGATGAACGAAGCACAGATCGCCGAGCACCTGGCAAAGGCCATCCAGTTCCGAACGATCTCAGATCAAGATCCAAAGCAATTCGATAAAAAGGAATTCTTGGGTTTCAGTCAATATCTCGAACAGGTGTTTCCCAAGATTCACTCCGTACTCAAAAAGGAAGTCGTAGGGGATTACAGTCTTCTCTATACATGGGAAGGGCAGCCAGGAGGGTTGAAGCCAATTCTTTTCATGGGTCATATGGACGTTGTACCCATTGAACCTGGGACGGAAAAGCATTGGACCCATCCTCCTTTTGCGGGGCGTCTCGCGGGTGGTTATGTGTGGGGAAGAGGGACCATCGATAACAAGGTCAGCGTTATCGGGATCCTGGAAGCTATTGAAGTACTTTTGACACAAGGATTCCATCCCTCGCGCACCATTTACCTCGCCTTCGGCCACGACGAAGAGGTCGGTGGATTAGTGGGAGCTGCCAACATTGCCCGTCTCTTATATTCGAGGGGGGTCGAGCTCGAGTACATTCTTGATGAGGGAGGTGCCGTCACCTACGGAATCGTGCCGAGAGTTTCCGCCCCTGTTGCTTTAATAGGGATTGCCGAGAAAGGGTATCTAAGTATCAAGCTCACCGTGCACAGTCAAGGAGGGCACTCTTCAATGCCCCCACAACAGACGGCGATTGGCATTCTCAGCACTGCCATACAGAATCTCGAACGGAATCAGTTCCCTGCAGAGATCACCGGGGCGACAGGAAAACTGTTCGAGTATCTGGGTCCGGAGATGCCTTTGACCGAAAGGATGGTATTTGCCAACCTCTGGCTATTTGGCTGGCTGGTTGAACGCCAGCTTGTGGCGTCCTCCCTGACCAATGCTCTCGTTCGGACCACCACGGCAGCGACGATGTTTGAGAGTGGGGTCAAAGAGAATGTATTGCCGACAAAGGCAAAGGCGGTGATCAATTTTCGCATTCTTCCTGGCGAGAGTGTTCAGAGTGTGATCGATCATGTCCGCAAGACGATTGGAGATGCACGGGTCAAGATTACACCCGTGAAGAAGGTGCTGAGTGAACCGTCTGCCGTATCGGTCCCGGAGTCATCCAGCTTTGAAAATCTTCATCGGACAATTCGGCAGATTTTTCCGGATGCCATAGTCGCTCCCTGGCTTGTTGTCGGAGCGACGGACTCCAGACATTACGCAAAGCTAAGCGGCAATATATACCGGTTCGTTCCAATAAGGATGGATCCTGGTGATACACGTCGATTTCATGGGACCGATGAGCGTATTTCAGTTGACAACTACGAGAACTGCGTCAGATTCTTTATGCAACTCATCCGTAATTCCCATTCGTAGTCCATTTGCTCTGCATTGTGACTGTCCGTGATTCCATCTAATGGTTCGGTGAGGAATCTTGCCTGCTGATAGCACACATACGAAGAGCAATCACGAAGCCTTGCCATACTGGGTGAGACTCATCCAAGACGGGTTTGTCATTTGGGTGCTCCTGGGTGCCTTGTGGGGATATCTTGCACCTGAGATGGCCGCGCCAGGCAAGACCTGGATCCCGGAAGCTCTCGCGGTGATCATGCTCGGGATGGGGCTCACACTGACAGGGGAGGATCTAAACAATCTGCGTTCTGCAGGCAAACCCCTGATCATAGGTGTTGTCCTGCAATATCTCGTCATGCCTATCGGTGGGTGGCTTCTGGCCCTGGCCCTTGGACTACCAAAGCTCCTCGCCCTAGCCCGCATTATTCACGAACGGAGTGCCTTCGTGAATAATGCGCCTACAGGTGCGGCCTCGGCCGCACCGGCAGGTTTCGATCCCGCCGCTGCGGCGGGACTCAAGGCTAGCCCTGAGCGACGCCCCGCAAATGCGGGCGGAGTCGAAGCCCGGAGGGCGGATATTCACCTCTGCGTGAATAATCCGGGCTAGGCGTCATCCTCGTGGGTGCCTGTCCCGGTGGGACGGCCTCGAACGTCGTTGTCTTTCTCGCACGGGGCGATGTTGCGCTTTCCGTCGCAATGACCACCGCCTCGACCCTGCTGAGTCCCGTGATGACACCCCTGTGGGTGTGGCTGCTAGGTTCTGCATGGGTGTCGATCCACCCAGTGCCGCTGTTTTGGACTGTCATCCAAATTGTGTTGATCCCCGTGATCCTCGGTACTGTCATTCGTCGGTTCTGGACGCCCGATCGCTGGATTTTGGAAGGCGTGCTTCCGATCTTTTCCATAGCGGTTATTGCGTGGATCGTGGGAGTCATCGTGGCACTGGAGCACACCCGCATCGGTTCGGCAGGAGTTGTTCTCATTGCTGTCATCGCTCACAACGCCGTGGGTCTTATTCTCGGGTACCTTAGCGGTCGGCAGGCGAACCTCTCCGTGTCCCGGCGGCGCACCGTTTCCATCGAAGTCGGGATGCAGAACTCTGGGCTCGCCGTTGCGCTTGCAGTCGCCCATTTCGGTCCGCTGGCAGCCGTTCCCGGTGCCGTCTTCAGCGTCTGGCACAACGTCACCGGGCCGCTGCTTGCCGCCATCTGGCGCCGCCGACAGCCGGGAGATCAGAAGGGATGAACGTTGGTGTCCGATCTTGCACTCCAAGGATGCCTCTGTTACCCTCATATTTTGGTTTCCTGCCCCCAGAATCTCGGTCTATAGAGGTGTAAGAGCATCATGCGTTATGTCCGTGGCAGCATCACCGTGGTCCTCATCATGGTAATCGCAGGATCGGCTTGGGCTGGCGGCTCGAACTACGGCATCACACCGGGGACAAGACCGGAAATCGAAGGCAGGATCTCCGAGTGGACGGTGCCCACGCCGATGTTCGCCCGCGATCCCGCCCCCGGGCCCGACGGCATGATTTACATCACCGTCATGTACGCGAACAAAATTGCGCGGTTTAACCCTCTCACGGAGACATTCACGGAGTGGGAACTGCCCGCACGAGCGAGGCCCCACGGCCTCCTCGTGGATTGGGACGGCCAGGTCTGGTATACGGGGAACGGCAATGGCACGATTGGCCAGCTGGATCCAAGCACGGGAAGGGTGGTCGAGCACAAGGTGCCTTCCGGTGGCGACCCGCATACGCTGGTTATCGATGATTGGGGCATCATTTGGTTCACGGAGCAGCACGGGAATCGGATCGGCCGGCTGGACACCCGTACCGGGATGATCACCGAGTTCGAAGCCTCTGGGCAACCCTATGGGCTTGCTCTTGATAAGGCGGGCAATGTCTGGTTCTGCGAGATCGGTGCCGGTAAGCTGGGTAAACTGGATCCGAAGACGGGCACGATCACTGAACTGGTCCTTGGGAAAGCCTGGGCGCCGCGCCGCATGGCCGCATCGCCCGACGGTTCGCTCTGGGTCACGCTCTTCGGCAAGGGTTCCCTGCTCCACTTCGACCCCGTTGCCGAAAAAATCCTTAAAGAGTACCCATTACCGGCCGGGCGCAGCGGAGGGCCCTACGCCGTGACCGTGGACGGAGCCGGCATGGTTTGGGTCAACGAGTTTTACAGCAACACGGTTGTGCGATTGGACCCAAATACGGGGAAGATCCGGATCTTTACGCTTCCCTCGAAAGGTCTCGGCATTCGCAAGATGGTTGTGGACGCCGAGGGAAGAGTCTGGTACATGGGCAGCCATAATGGTCATCTCGGCGTGATCGAGTAGGGAAAAATGGGGGAAGATGTAGGATAGGATCACTATGCTGACCGCTGGGAAATCCTGAGCCCCGACGGCACGATTCTGGCGAAGCGGGTCCTCTTACATCCGCACGTGGATGAGCAACCATTTGCGCGCTCGTTAAGGGTGTTAGCACTGCCCGAGGGTGTCCAGCGCGTGCGGGTTCGAGCCCACGATAATGTCCATGGATTTGGTGGTCTTGAGAAGGAGGTCATGGTTCCAGATTGACATGGTGCATACGGACACATTTCCGGATGACGCCAATACTTGTATTTATAAATGCTTACGGCATATTAATTAAAGTATATTATACCGTGGATTTCAAGGCGGGAACGAGCAATCAAGTAGGGGGGAGCCGGCAAAATCATGGCGTACGAGAAAGAACGTCGCGTGGCTGTGGAAGCCGTCCTCAAAGCGTGCCGCCTATGCCAGGTAGTGCGAGAGGCCCTCGTCTCTGAAGAGACCATGGCCAAAGAAGACAGGTCACCGGTGACGGTCGCCGACTTCGGCTCGCAGGCCGTGATCAGTTTAGATTTACTGAGAGCCTTTCCCGACGACCCGGTCGCGGCAGAGGAAGATGCCGCTGACCTGCGGACCCCGGCCGGATCGGCGCTCAGGGCTAAGGTCACTCAGCACGTCAGCACCATAGTTCCGGGACTGAGCGACGAAGAGATTCTAGCCAGCATCGACCGTGGCACCTGGGCGGGTGGACCCACGAGACGCTATTGGGTTCTTGATCCCATCGATGGGACCAAGGGATTTCTGCGGGGCGACCAATATGCCGTTGCCCTGGCGCTGATTGAAGAGGGGCAGATCGTTCTCGGTATACTCGGCTGCCCGAACCTCCCAATCGATGCCAGCCGTCCTACCGGGCCCAAGGGCAGCCTCTTCATTGCCCTTAAGGGCGGGGGTGCCACGGTACGGCGATTTGACGACCCGTCCGAGACAAGGATCGGGGTGACGGAGATTGCCGATCCGGCGCAAGCGGTCTACTGCGAGTCGTTCGAAGACTCTCATTCCTCGCACAACCGTACGGCACGCATCGCAGCAATCCTCGGTGTGACCGCTCCGCCGCTGCGGATCGACAGCCAGTGCAAGTATGGGGTGGTCGCCCGCGGCGACGTCTCGATCTATCTTCGGCTCCCCCCCCGCGCCACCTACGAGGATAAGATCTGGGATCACGCTGCGGGATCTATTGTTTTAAAAGAGGCTGGAGGTGAGGTGACCGATGTCTATGGCCGGCCACTCGATTTCTCGCTGGGTCGGACACTCCGCAAAACCGTAGGCATCCTCGCAACCAACGGCAAGCTCCATACTCGGGTTCTCGCCGCCGTCCGGCAGGCGCTGGAATCTGACTGACGTCGGATCCTCTTGCCAGCGATCCCTGGGCATCCTTTCCGGACAAGGATCAGCAGAAGTCTCATCATCAACGCACAACGATCTCCCCATTTCCGCCTCGCCTGACGGCCGCTCAGCATTTTCCGCTTGACAGGGTAAGACGGGCAGGGGTAACGTCCAGCCCACTGAGTGGCCTGATGTCTGACAAGTCCTCTCCCCATGCTGAAACCCGTCGAACAACGTTCTGTTATCCACCAGGTAGTCAATGAAATCCGGAAGTTTGTTCTCCAGAAGCGCTTAAAAGATGGGGCCCGCCTCCCCTCAGAGCATGAACTCTGCCGTCAGCTCAAGGTAAGCCGTCCCACGGTCCGAGAAGCTCTCAAGGTCTTGGAAACGCTGGGATTGATCGAGAAGGTGCGTGGACGGGGGGCCTTCGTCCGACGCCCTGCGCGACCGTTCGGCGTGCGCAGCCGTCACTACACAACGGATGAGATCGCCGAGGCGAGTCTTTTGGCCCACGAGGTTCGACTGATCGTCGAAATACGGTGTGCGTACCTGGCGGCCCAACGGGCTGATGAAAACGACCTCCGGCACCTCGAGATGGCCTTACAGAAACTGACAAAGGCGCTGAGAGCGAGGGAGGCTCCCACGGCGGTTCTGGCGGACATCGAGTTCCACAGTATTATTGCCCGCTCGACGAAGAATTCGGCGCTGTTGACACTGATTGCAACGATTGAACCAATCATTACCGAGAACCGCCGGAACACGATTCAGTCCTTTGACAGCAAGGCGCTGGCGATTCCCCATCTCAAGATCTATGAAGCGATTAAGCGGCGGGATCCGGAGGGGGCAGCGTTGGCAATGAAGCAGCATTTGAAAGAGCTCATGGAGTTTCTCTTTCCCGCAGATGTGGCCTGATTGCGTATGTGTCTCCAGACGGGACTGGGGGAAAGCCTTGCGACTTCTCACGCTGCGCAGGGCTGGGGGTAAGGTACTCAACACCATGGAAAGGAGGAGGTTATGGATCGACGAACGTTCCTGAAATCGGCGGGAGTCGGAGCGGCGGCAACGGCCTTGGCCGCCCCGAATGTCTGGGCCAAGCCGAAAACCCATCGATGGCGGATGGTAACGACCTGGCCGCCCGGACTCCCCTTTTACCAGGTTGGCTCTGGCAGTGCCGAATGGATGGCCAAGCGTATCGGAGAAATGAGTGGCGGACGGCTCAAGATCCGCGTGTATGCCGCGAAAGAGCTTATCCCGGCCTTCGGGGGCTTCGATGCTGTCTCCAAGGGTACGGTGGAGATGAACCACGGTGTGGCCTATTACTGGGCAGGGAAAACGTTTGCCGCCCAGTACTTTGGGACGATTCCCTTCGGGATGAATCCTGCAGGCGCCAACGGCTGGTATTATGAAGGTGGCGGGATCCCGCTCTGGGAAGAGACGTACAAGGACTTCGGTCTTGTTCCCATGCCGTGTGGGAATAGCGGGATTCAGATGACCGGATGGTTCAACAAGGAAATCAACAGCGTGAACGACCTCAAGGGTCTCAAGATGCGGATCCCGGGACTGGCCGGCAAAGTCCTGGCGGCACAGGGAGTGAATGTGATCCTCCTTCCGGGAGGTGAGATCTTCCCGGCCCTCGAGCGCGGTGTGATCGACGCCGCAGAGTGGGTTGGGCCGTATCAGGATCGGCGCCTCGGTCTGTATCAGGCGGCGAAGTATTACTACCACAGTGGGTGGCACGAGCCCTCGACGACGAGCGAGTTGATTATTAACAAGAAGGCGTGGGATTCCCTGGAGAAGGACCTCCAGGCTATCGTGCGGGCCGCCGCGACCGAGGCGAACTTGCGGAGCACCTCGTGGGCTGAGGCCAATAACGCGGGGGCGCTCGACGACATGATCAGGAATAAAGGCGTGAAGCTCCGGCTGCTGCCCAAGGATGTTATTGAAAAGCTCCGTGTAACAACCGCGGAGGTGCTCGCCGAGGCGAACAAGGATCCCCAGAGCCGAAAGGTCTACGCGTCCTACCAGAGGTTTCAGGACAACTGGCGCGAGTGGGCGGGCATCTCCGAGGGGACGTATCACGAGTACATCCGCGGTAAGAAGTAACGTCAGGCCAGTGTGGTTAGAGGGGCGGCGGGTGATCCCCGCCGCCCCGTTCTTACGTCTGGACATACTCAACGTTATGCATGAAGGCCTGGTCTGAGTTCGCTGGTCGTCCCAGACAAAAATCCAAAAGGAGCGCACATGTATTTGCTGCAAAAAATCAGTCGCCGAATCGACGCACTCAACGAGCGGGTCGGCCGCGCGACGTCGTGGCTCGCGTCCCTGATGGTCGCGGTGGTGGCGTGGAATGTTTTCCTCCGGTTATTCTTCCACAAGGGATCGGTCGCCATGCAGGAGCTCGAGTGGGCCCTCTTTGGTCCGCTCTTCTTGCTCACGGCGGGGTACACCCTGGTGCACGACGAACATGTCCGAGTGGATATCTTCTATTCGCGGCTCTCGGATCGGGGCAAGGCCCTCGTGGACTTGGCCGGTTCGCTTCTTTTCCTCATTCCGGTTTGTGTCTTGATTATCTGGACCTCATGGCCCTTTATCGCTGCCTCGTGGGCGGCGGGGGAGGTCTCGCCTGATCCGGGGGGACTGCCGGCCCGGTATATTCTGAAGGCCGTCATACCCGTCGGGTTTTCCCTTCTCGGACTGCAGGGCCTCTCGATGGCAATTCATAGCCTCTGTCGTGTGATGGGCCTCGAAGGCGAGGAGGACACACCAGAAAGAGACACCTTCGTTGGAACTTGAAACCCTAGCCGTCCTGATGATCGTGGGGCTCCTCGTCCTGTTGTTGCTGGGCTACCCGGTCGCTTTTACGCTCGGGGCCGTCGGATTCATCTTCGGCATGATGGGTTTCGGTTTCGATTTCTTCTACCTGTTGCCGCTTCGGATTTACGGCGTAATGGAAAATTACACGCTGCTGGCTATCCCTTTGTTCGTCTTCATGGGGGTGATGCTCGAACGATCCGGATTGGCCGAGGATCTGCTCGAGACGATGGGGCTGCTCTTTGGTGGGATGCGGGGCGGACTGGCGATCTCGGTGGTCGTGGTCGGGGCGTTGCTCGGGGCGTCAACGGGGATCGTGGGGGCGACGGTCGTGACGATGGGGTTGTTGTCGCTCCCCACCATGCTGCGCCGGCAATATAGCCCAGAGCTGGCGACAGGGACCATCTGTGCGTCCGGAACCCTCGGCCAGATCATCCCCCCGAGCCTCGTCCTTATTGTGCTGGCCGATATCCTCGGGATTTCAGTCGGGGCCATCTTCGTGGCCGCTTTTCTCCCCGGTCTTATGCTGGCCGGAATCTTCGTGGTGGCGATCGCCCTGGTCGCTTTCTTCTTTCCGGCGGCGGCTCCGGCGATCCCCTTTGAAGAGCGAGCCCGCGTCAGCGCGGGAGAGCTTTTCATCCGTTCTGTGAAGGTCCTTGTTCCCATCGGGGCTTTGATCGTTGGCGTCCTCGGTTCGATCTTGATGGGGTTAGCCGCGCCCACCCGCGCAGCGGGAATGGGTTGCGTGGGGGCCCTACTGATTACGGCCTTGAACGGTCGCCTGACGATGCAACGACTTCGCGAAGTGAACCGGAGCACCGCCAGGATTACGTGCATCGTGATGATCATCTTAGTGGGGGCCCAGGTCTTTAGCTTAAGCTTCCGTGGGCTCGACGGGGACATCCTCGTTCGGGACATGCTGACCTCCATGCCGGGTGAGAAGTGGGGCGTGATTGCGTTCATCATGGTACTCCTGTTCTTTCTCGGCTTCTTTCTGGAGTGGATCGAGATCACCTTTATCGTGGTGCCGATCGTGGCGCCGGCCTTGATTCAACTGGACGTCGATCTACTTTGGTTTTCGATCGTGATCTGCATGAATCTTCAGATGTCGTTTCTGACGCCCCCCTTTGGGTGGTCACTCTTTTTTTTGAAAGGGGTTGCACCCCCCGAGGTGACGACCGGCCATATTTACCGAGGCATCGTCCCCTTTGTGGCCCTCCAGATCGTCGGGTTGGTGCTTCTTCTCATGTTTCCCGAAATGGCCCTCTGGCTTCCCCGGCTGATCGGCTGGTATGAGTAATGACACCCACCGCACATCGCCCGACCGTCCTGGCCCCTCAGGGGATGGTCGCGTCCCCCCATTACCTCGCCTCGGCCGCAGGGCTCCGGGTCCTCCAGGCGGGTGGTAACGCCATCGACGCCGCCATCGCTGCTGCGGCCGTCTGCTCCGTGGTTTATCCCCACATGTGCAGTATCGGCGGGGATAACTTCTGGCTGATTTACGATGCCAAGACCAGAACCGTTCGAGCCCTCAACGGGTCGGGGCGATCGGGAGAGCGGTGCAGTATCGATCAGTACCACCGCACGGGCAATCTCAATGCCATTCCTCGCCGTGGATTCCTGGCGGCCAATACGGTGCCGGGAGCGGTGGACGGGTGGGCGACGGCGCATGAGTACGGACGTTGGAGCGTGGGGACAAAGCTTCTGTGGTCCTCCCTTTTCGAGGAGGCCGTTGAGTATGCTGAAAAAGGATATCCGGTCTCCCCGAGTCAGTCGGTGTGGACCGGACGGAACATCGAGGATGAATCCGACCCGCTCCGGGGGCTGCAGCGGTGGGAAGGATTCCGTCGAACCTTTCTGAATCCGAATGGTGAGCCGTATCACCCCGGCGAAATCATGAAGCAACCGGATCTCGCCCGCACGCTGAAGACCATTGCCTACGGGGGAGGTCGCTTTTTTTATGAGGGGGATATCACTCGGCGGATCGTCCGGTATCTCGATCAGCATGGCGGAATGCTGACGGAAGGCGACTTTTACAGTCACCGATCGGATTGGGTGGAGCCGATTCGGGCCGGTTACCGGGGATACACGGCTTATGGATTTCCACCGAATACCCAGGGGATGGCAGCCCTCATGATCTTGAGCATCTTGAGCAACTTTGATCTCAGGAAAGTCGGGGAGGGGACCCTCGACTATTATCATCTGCAAGTCGAGGCGACGAAGCTGGCGTTTGCCGACCGTGATCGATGGGTGACCGACCCCGCCTCCATTCAGATTCCCCTGGATCGACTCCTCTCAGCTCGATACAGTGAAGACCGTGCCCGTCTTGTCACCATGACCCGTGCCAGTGAACGCTACGAGCCCGGGCTCGTAAGGGGTGATACGGTCTACATCGGCACTGTCGATGCGGAGGGGAATAGCGTGTCGATGCTCCAGAGCATCTATTTCGATTTTGGTTCGGGGATCGTTGCCGGGGACACAGGCGTACTCCTCCAGAATCGGGGATCCTTTTTCTCCCTCGATCCAAGCCATGTCAACCGTCTTGAGCCTAGGAAACGGACGTTTCACACCCTGATTCCCGCCATGCTCCTCAAGGGCGATCGCCTCTTCCTGGTGTATGGCACCATGGGAGGAGAGGGCCAACCCCAGACGCAATCGGCACTGGTGACCAGGATCGTTGATTTTGGTTTCGGCGTTCAGGAGGCGATCGAGGCGCCCCGTTGGCTGTACGGCCGAACCTGGGGGAGAGAGAGTACCGATCTCCTCTTAGAGGACCGCATACCTTCTTCGGTTGCAGAAGATCTCAAACGCCGAGGCCACCCGGTCCGCGTCGTCGGGGCGTGGGATGACAACATGGGACATGCGCAGGCGATCCTCATCGACCCCGAGACCGGCGTCCGGCACGGGGGGGCCGATCCGCGGGGAGACGGGCAAGCCATTGGATACTAGCAGTCAGCATACAAGTTCAGCAGTCAGCAATCAGCGGTCAGCTGTCAGCAAAAAGCATACAGCACTCAGGCGATTTCGGCGTCAGGCCGAACAATCCGAAGCTGACAGCCGACAGCTAGAAGCCATTAGGTCTGTGGGGGGACGGGTTAGAGAACGCTGGCGATCGCGTCGCAGAGGGTGGCCATGTTGGCTTCTGTCATGCCAGAAACATTGATCCGTCCAGATTCAACAATGTAAATTGAGTACTTGTCGCGAAGCCTCTGGACCTGATCTTTGCTCAAGCCGGATAAGGAGAACATCCCCTTCTGCTCCCGGACGAAAGAGAAGTCCCGCGGAACCCCTCTCGCGGCCATGGATTCGACAAACAGCGTGCGCATCCCGTTGATGCGATTGCGCATCTGCCGAAGCTCTCCCTCCCAGAGGGATCGCAATTTCGTATTGTGTAGGATCGTTGTCACGATCGTCCCACCGTGGGCCGGAGGATTCGAATAGTGTGCCCGGATGCTCACCTTCACGTGGCTGAGAACGGCCTGAGCCTCCTTCTGGGATCTCGCCAATACCGTCAAGGCCCCCACGCGCTCGTTGTAGAGACCGAAGTTCTTGGAAAAGCTGCTACAGATCATCATCTCGCAGCCCGGGCGGCAGAGCTCTCGTAATCCAACCGTGTCCTCTTCGAGCCCTTCACCGAAGCCCTGGTAGGCCAAGTCCACAAGGGGAAGAATCTTGCGATCGGTTAACACAGAAGCGATCCGAGCCCACTGCTCGCGATCCGGGTCGAGCCCTGTGGGGTTGTGGCAGCACCCGTGCAAGACAACCACGTCCCCCGCAGGGATCTCCCTGAGGGCATGGAGAAACTTGTGAAAATCCAACTGGTTGTTTGCCTTGTCAAAGTAAGAATAGCTTCTGACCCTGAGGCCGGCTGATCGGAAGATGTTGGGATGATTCGCCCACGTGGGATGACTCAGCCAGATGGTCGAGCTGGGCGACAGCTGCTTCACGGAATCGGCCACAAGGCGAATGGCTGCCGTCCCTCCAGGCGTGTGTGCCGTCGCGCCTCGCTGAGACACGATGACCTCGTGGCCACTTCCCAAAAGCAGTTCCTGGACAATCTCGCCGAACTCAGGTGCCCCCTGAATCGGTTTGTAGCTTTTCGTCGTCTCCTTTTTCAGGATGCGCTCTTCGGCCTTCTTCACTGCCGCGAGGACCGGCGTCTTCCCGGAAGCATCCGAGTAGACACCGGTACTGAGGTTGACCTTTTCCGGATTGGTGTCTTTTAGGAATGCTTCCGTCAGACCGAAAATCGGGTCCGGGGGAGCCATCCCGAGTGATTCAAACATCCCTTGACCCTCGCGACAGAGCCGTTACTTTCAGAGGCGGCGATGTTCTTCGATCACGATCAGCTCGCTCTTCAGACTGTGAACTCCGGGAACCGTCCGGGCGATCCGTTCCACCTCCTCACGATCCACGGTCTCTGGGACGACCCCTCGAAGGATCACCTTACCCTCTCCTGCGACGACATCCACATCTAGGCGGGCCGTCCGCCGGTGGGACTTCAAGGTAGCCCTGACCTTTGCCGCAAGAGCGAGGTCATGAAGCCGCTTGAGCGAGTTGTCGGTTGGTTGAAACTCGGGAGCCTCGATCAATTTCTTCACCTGGGCCACGCCGGTGGCTAAAGAGACGTTGCCGGTATTGATGGTGAGGTCATAGAGGAGCGGATCGGCCCACTCCGCGTCGAAGAACTGCCGGACCCGGCTTGTCACGCCCTCGTCGTAATGGCGGATCCGCTTGTAGGCCTCGGCCTCTTCGATACCAAGTCGCTCCATCACGCGCCGCACCCGGGTGTCCACCGGGGCGCAGACCCGAATTCGGATCGCGTGGTTTACCTCTTTGAGGAGGAGGGTAGACCACCGTCCCATGATAATCACACGCTCGCGCAGCGCAAATTCGTACACCTCGGCGGCGACGAAGATGTGGTGGCGCCGCGCCGTTTCAGTGAAGACCTCGAAAAATCCCGGTTTCTCCTCGACCGTCTCGACGATTTTTTCTTCCAGCGCGTGGTATTCCCGCGCCGCCTCCCGGATGATGTCCTGCCGAATGAATTCAAATCCGAGTTCTTGTGCAAGCTCCTTCCCGATGAAGGTGCCGAGGCTACCCATCTCTTTGGTCATCGCGATGACTGGCATGGCTCCCCTCGAATTCTTGTAGCTCCTACGAACGCGCGGTCGGCTTTTGCTTAGGTCTTGGCCAATGCGACCCGCCGACGGAAGTGGCGAATTATTGCGCCGACCACGGGGATGGCGTACAGGGCCACGCTGGTCCACATGAGGGCTGCGGCAATCGGATGGGAGAATACACCTCCCTCGAAGCCGAAGAAGATGCTGATGGAGCCGTGAGACATGATGAGGCTCTGGCGTAGGGAGACCTCCGTGCCGTTGCCGAGGACCAGGGCGAGAACCATGGGGGCGAGCGGATAGTCGAGCTTTCGGAAGACGTAGCCGGCAAGCCCAAAGATGAAGGCGAGCCACATGTCGAAGACGCTAAAGGTCGGTGCGTACCCCCCGACCGCGCAGACTACAATGATCAGCGGCGCCAGGATGGTGAAGGGGAGCCATAGGATCATCGTGAAGAGAGGAATGGCAAAGAGGTTGATCAGGACCGCCAGGACATTGGCGATATACAGACTGGCGATGAGTCCCCAGACAAACTCGCGGTGCTCGATGAAGAGCATCGGCCCAGGGAGGAGACCCCACACGACGAGGGCGCCCAGCATGACTGCAGTCGTCGGCGAGCCGGGGATGCCCAGGGTGAGCATCGGGAGCATGGCCCCGGTGCTCGCCGCGTTGTTGGCCGTCTCCGGCGCGATGACCCCTTCGATAGTCCCGGTGCCGAAGGCCTCCGGGTGTTTGGAAAACCGCTTCACAACGCTGTAGCTCATGAAAGAAGCGGGCGTGGCCCCCGCCGCCGGCAGCATGCCGACGAAGAACCCGAGGAGCGATCCAATCGTGAAGGCCCGCTTGTACTTGACCATCTCTTTGATGGTAGAGAGGATGTCCCGCAGCCGGACCTTCACCGCAACGCGGTCACCGGCCACCAATCTTTCCTCGGCACTAAACAGGATCTCTCCGATCCCGTACAACCCGATGGCGAGGACCAGGAAATTGACGCCGTGGTAGAACCCGGCGATGTCCCCAAAGATCATGCGCGGGCGGCCACTTATGATGTCGAGGCCGACGGTGCTCAGGATGAGACCAATGAGGGTGGCGATGATTGTCTTGAGCGGGTTGCCACCCCCCAGGCCGGCGAACGTGGCGTACGCGAGGAGCATGAGGGTGAAGGTCTCCGCTGGGCCGAATCTCAGGGCAAATTCAGCGAGTGGCGGTGCAAAGAGCGTAAAGAGGATGATCGAGACGGTGCCACCGATGAAGGAACTGACCGCGGCACCCACGAGCGCCTGGGCTGCGCGTCCCTTCTTGGCCATGGGGTACCCGTCAAAGGTGGTCGCGACGGCGGTGGAGGCGCCCGGGATGTTCAGGGTAATGGAGCTGATGGCGCCTCCGTACATGGCGCCGTAATAGATGGCGGACAGGAAGATAATCCCTGCGGTCGGGGGGACGGCAAAGGTAATCGGGAGGAGGATCGCCACGCCGTTGACGGAACCGAGACCCGGCATGGCGCCGATCGCGGTACCGAGGACGACGCCGAGGATCGCCATGGCCAGGTTCAGGGGGGTGATCGCTATACTGAACCCGTACAGGAGATTGCCAAAGACCTCCATGCCCCCTCCCACGAAAAAGGGGCGGCGTCAGCCCGCCCCTCTCTGTTGGCCCTGCCCGTTTCCGCTACTGGGCTCCCTTCTCCTGTCTCCTAGTGCCGTTCCAACAATTTGTGCCAACTTTCTCGCTGTACTCGTTCACCACGCTTGCAACAAGGCAGGCCGCTCACATTCGGCCCCTCGATCTTCCTCGGGGTGGTGAGCGGTTCGGCTGAGCTCACCGTCGAAGCCCTGTCGAACCACTTATCAAGTTGGGACGGCACTAGTAGAAGATGTAGAACAGTTCGTCGAGGTAGCCCTTTGGAAGTGGAATGAGCAAGAACTTCTCAAAGAGCAAAAAGATCCCCACGGGGACCGTCACGGCCACCAGGAGTGAGATCCACCATGGGTGCTTGCCGATCCATCGCGTGTAGAACAGGAGGAAGATGATGGCCGCCAGATAGGTGCTGATCACATCGACCAGCGCGACCATGATGAAGCCGGGAATGGCGATTAAGAGGACCTGCTTCAGGCCTCCCTCGGTGAAAAATCGCTTGGCGGCTCGGTCGGGTGCAGAGCCCCTCACGAACTCTTGCACCCCGACCACAACCGCTACGGTGCCCATGATGATCGAGAGCCAAAAGGGAAAAAAGCCGCCTCCGGGACCTTCGCCGTGCACCCATCCGATTGGCAGCTCCTGCGCGTACCAGGCAAAGACAACCGCTAACGCGGCCAATCCGAAGGCCAACGCGACATCGGCCCGGCGCATCGGCTAGATCTCTCCCATCGCCTTGAGGAGCTTCTTGTGCTTGGCGTCTTCTGTGGCAAAGAACTTCCCGAGGTCTCTGCCCGTCAGAAATCCCAGCTCGCCCGTGCAGTGGAGTGCTTTCTTCTTGCAGTACGTCTGCCATTCCTCGGATTTGGAGAGCTTGGTAAACAGCTCTACGTACCACTGTCGTGCCGCGTTCGGGATCCCACCGGGAGCGTTAATGCTCCGCTGCATGTAGTACACCATGCCCCCCTTCCCGAGCTCTTGGAAGGTTGGCACTTTAGGAAACTGGGGTAGCCGCTCTGGGGTAAAAGCTGCCAGCGGGCGAGAGCGACCTGCCTCGAACCAGGAGATCTGCTCGGACGGGTTGTTCACGGTGGAATCGACGTGTCCCCCGATCAGCTCACTCGCCACCTTTCCGCCGCCCTTGTAGGGGACATAGGTGGTCTTGATTCCGTAGGCCTCCTGGAGCATGCCGGTCACCAGGGAATCCTCTTGCCCCTTGCCGGTCCCGCCCATCTTCCACGTGCCGTGCTTGCTCTTGACGGCTTTGACGTACTCGTTCACGTTCTCGATGGGCGAATTCGAGTTGACCCAGAGAATGAACGTGTCCATCGCCATCCGGGCGACCGGCGTAAAGTCCCGGTAGCTGAGCCCCAAATTGGCGCGGAGCGGAGTGGTGAAGAAGCTGTTCAGGGTGACCATGATGACATGGGAGTCGCCGTGATGGTCCTTGAGGAAGCGGAGCGCCTCCGCGCCAGCCCCGCCGGGCTTGTTGACCGGGATCAGGGGTTGGGGCGACCAGCCATGCTGTTGCACGATCTTCTGCATCAACCGGGCGATTCGGTCGGCACCTCCGCCTTTGCCAGCCATGATGACGAAGGTGATCGGCTTCTTGGGCTGCCAGGCCGCCTCGGCATCGGTGTCCGTGAGCGGACCAGTTCCTGGACCTAGGAGAATCAGAAGGAACCCCAGGACCGTGACAAAAATCCACTGGTTGATTTTCAGCCTACGCATGGTGACCCCTCCTTTTGAAAAGAGTGCCAAACACAGGGCCTTCATTGGCCCGATGGCGCGACAGCAAGCACGTGATCATGGCGGCTTTGTGGTCGACCAGACCCGCCCGCGCCTTTCTTCCCTTCGAATGCCGCCCTTCTCAGGGGGCCTGATGCTAGTATTACAACCCCGTTTTGTCAAGATATCTCAGGGCAGCTCACACCATTTTACCGAGAACATGTCTGGCATGAAATCCTTTGGTTTCCGCGTGTTAGGCCTGGTTTTAGGGATTCACGGGTGGGCTTCAAGGAGGGCTGGACAAAAAAAAGTGGGGCCACGCCTTCAGGACGTGACCCCGCCGGAGTCTCTTTGCTACTAGGCTTCTGCCGCGGCCACCTCTTGCTCGGCCCGAGCGAGCTGCTTGCGGATATCGTCACCCATCTCGATGCAGACCGCCCCCGGGATGAGCCACCGGTCCCACATCAGGTCGATCTTCTTCTGGAAGTATTCGATGTCCTCGTCGGTAAAGTGGGCGAACCGACCCTGCCTCAAGAGATATTCCCGGACCGGCTTGCGCTTTCGCCCCTGCGCGATGCCCTTGGACTTGCCGTAGAATTTCAGAACCCCATCCTCGATCTCGAAGAGGGGCCAGACCCCTGTCTCGACGGCCAGCTCGCCAAGGTCATGGGACTGTATCGGGTCGTAGTCCCAGCCCTTGGGGCAGGGGTCTAGGGAGTGGATGAAGGTCGGCCCGCCGATAGTGAGGGCCTTCCGGATCCGGTTCATCATCTCCAGGGCGTAGGACGCGTCCACGGTGGCCACATATCGGCACTCAGGGTGCCCGGCCGCCAGCATCCCGGCCACGTTCTTTTTCCAGCGCTTGTGCAGGATCCGCCGGGCTTTGCCCGGAGGGGAGAAGGTGGTGTTGGCCCCGTATGGGGTCATGCTCGAGAGCTGGATATCGGTGTTGGCGTACGACTCGTTGTCGTACATCAGGATCAGAAAGTTGTACTCGGGGTAGGTCAAGGCGGCCGAGATCGAGCTCAGCCCCATGTCGGCCCCGCCGCCGTCGCCGCAAAAGGCGATGACATTGATCGGTTCCTGCTTGATCCGGTTTTTGCGCATGAGCACCTTGAGTCCGGCGGCCGTTCCGACGGCGGCCGAACCGGACGACCCGAGCTGGGTGTGCATCCAGGGGACCACCCAGGAGGTGGAGTAGTACGTGGTGTTAGCCACATACATGCACCCCGTGGAGCCCAAGATGACGGTCCGAGGCCCCGCCGCCTTGGCCATCAGCTTCATCACCAGGGCCGACTCACACCCCTGACAGGTCCTATGCCCCGAGGTGAAGTACTCCTCGACGGTGAGCTTCTTGACCCCCTTGAAGGCTTCAAGGTTCTGGGTCGGCAGGACGGTCAACTCTGTTGCCATGGTTGTTACCCCCTTACCCCAATCCAATAGTTGGGTTGCTCGACTTTGCCCGTCTTGGCCACCTTGAGCAGAATCTCGCTCATCTCGGTCACGCTATCCAGGGTCACCTCTCGGCCGCCGAGGCCACAGATGAAACTGATGACATGGGGCCGGTTCGGCAGGTCGTAGAGGGCGGACCGTAGCTCGTTATAGAGCACCGCTCCGTGATTGGGCGAGCCAAAGGAGTAATCGCGATCAATCACACCCACGGCTTTGGCCCGGCTGAGTGTCTCCTGAACTTCCGGCGTCGGGAACGGGCGCAACCACCGCAGACGCACAAAGCCGACCTTGTGCCCCTGCTCTCGGAGCTTCCGGATCCCCACCTTTACCGGGAGCGAAAGGGTCCCTTGGCCGAAGAGGATCACGTCGGCGTCTTCGGCCATGTACGATTCGACAAACGGGTTGCCCCCCTGCCGGCCGAAGATTTTATGGAAGTCTCGGTACGCCTCCTGGATCACCCCCCGGGCCCGGCGCATTGCATCGTCATTCTGTTTGCGAATCTCCATCACCCAGTCCTCATTGACCTGCGGGGCGATGGTGATCGGGTTATCGGGGTGCAAGAGCTTGTCGCCCCGGTCGTACTTGGGCAGGAACTGGTCCACCTTCTCTTTGTTGGGGACCTTGACGAGGACCTCCGAGTGGGTGAGAAACGCGCCATCGGCGCCGATGGCGCAGGGGAGGAAGACCCGGCGGTCTTCCGCCACCCGATAGGCGATCAGTGCGGTGTCGAGGGCCTCTTGAGCGGTATCTACCCAGGTGAGCATCCACCCGAGATCCCGGACGCATAAGGCATCATTGTGCTCGCAGCCGAAGGCGCCGGGGTCGTCCAGTGCCCGGTTCCCCACCAGGGCCACCATCGGGAGCCGCAGCGCTGGGGTGACTGCGATGGCCTCCATCGCGTACATCCATCCGACCCCGCTCGACCCGCAAAAGACCCGGGCGCCCACTGCAGAGGCATGCTTGACGATCTCGAACTGGTCGTGCTCACTGGCGGCCACGATGTACTCCGCGTCCAGCTCGCCGTTCGAGATCAATTTCGCGACGGCCTGCATGACGGTGTCGTACGGGCGGATCGGATAGGCGGTGACCACGTCAATGTCCGACAGGCGCAGGGCCTGGGCGATGGCCGCGCATCCGCTGATGAGCATCTCCTGGTCGGCTACGGGCGCCGCTTTGGTCGATACACTCATTTCGTCACCTCCCGGATGATCTCTTGGACCTCCTCTTCATACTTCCCTCGAAGTTGGAAGCCGTGGTAGCGGTCCGTGGTCACCTTATCCTCGATCTTCCCCTTGAGCCACGATTTGTAGGTGTCCGTGTCCTTCTCATACATCTCGAACTGGCTGGCGTTATCACCGAAGGCCGCCTCGTTCACCATGGTGACACATTTCTCCACCGGACAGACCGCCTCACAGACCCCACACCCGCAGCAGGCCTCCATGTTGGCGTCGTAGTGGCCGGTCGGGGTGACGTCAAAGCAAGAGTCGGGGCACTGTAGCCAGCAGAGGGTGCACTTGGTACAGATCTCGAAATCGATGACTGGTCGCATGGTGCGGGTGGCGAACTTTTTGAAGGTGGGATTGCGGCCCGGGCGGTATCCTCCTTCCCAGCCCTCGACATCCTGCTTGACCGGGATACCCGGAATCACCAGCCCTTCCTTCATCTCCCACCACTTGGGGAGCTGGAACTCGTACGGTTTCTCTGGATTGCCTTCGTCGGGACCGACCTTCCGGGTCTCGACCCGCTCGTAGGCCTTGCGGGCGGAGGTGACCTTTAGCTCGTCCTGCCACTCGTCTTGAATGGCTGCTTCGACCGATTCGAGCTTGACGACGTGGGGGGCGAGGCGGGCGATGGCCCCCAGGACCCGGACGTCGGTGTGATCATCCTTATAGACCCAGAGGCCGGAAAAGCTGGCAATCCCCTTCAACACTGCCAGGCTCCATTCCGTGTCCTTGCGGTGGCAGTCCTCGAGCAGCTCCTCGGGAGACTGCATGGAGGTCGTCAGCACCACACCGCCCGGCTGGGTCAGTTTGTTGATCGGCTGCAGCCCGTACCAGGCCCAGGATTCGACGCCTTTGCAGAGCGTATCATCGACCACCACGGTGACATCATTATCGGTGGGCTCGTAGCGGGAAAGGTATGTCTGCAGGTCTTCCTCGTTGTCCGCCACGACGGCAAAGCTCTTGGCCGGGATGCCGTTCCGTTCCGGCGAATCTCCGTATCGCCCGAAGGAGATCCCGACCTTGCCCTCCTTGACGGCGGCCAGGACGATCCCGCGGGTGATCCGCTGTCCCAGGGTCTTTTGGAAGATCCCGCGGTAGACGACTTCAATCGAACCTGTCATGCGCTGTCCTCCTCTTTGGAAAGGGAATCATAAGGCGATTTCAGGACGGTGTGCTCTATGGTCTCGAGGTGGTTCAGCATAGCCTCCCGGGCTTTGGCCAGGTCTTTGCTCTGGATGGCGCCCAGGATCTCCTGGTGACCAGCGAGAGAGCGGGCGGGTCGACCCTCTGTTTGCAAGGACCGCTCTCGGGTCTCGTGCAGACGATTGACGATCGCCTCGTTGAGCCGCAGCAATACTTCGTTCTTCGCCGTGTCAGCCAATGTGGAGTGAAAGCGGGTATCGGCCTCGACCCCTGTGTCCCCCGCGGCGATCTGTTGAGCCTGTTCGTTCAAGATGGCCTCGAGGCTGCCGACCTCTGCCACCGTGGCGCGTTCAGCGGCCAGGGCAGCGATGGCTGGCTCGAGGATCTTTCTCGCTTCAAAGACCTCGAGGAGGGGATCCCGCTGTATGGTGAAGGCGACGGAGGCGAGGAGGGTCTCGACGCTCGAGGCGATGTAGGTCCCCTCACCCTGTCTGCTCTGGATCAACCCCATGGATTCGAGGGACCGGATCGCCTCCCGAACCGAGGCCCGGCTCACCTGGAACCTCTCCGAAAGTTCGCGCTCTGAGGGCAGCTGGTCCCCTGGCTTGACTTTCCGCTCGGCGATCAGCTCTTTTAGCTGGGCGACAATGTCCTCGTAAACCCTTGTTTTTTTAATGGCTTTGAGCATCGTTGGCGTCCATCCATCGTAAGAGGTGGTGAGGTCTGGTGGTCTGCTGGTCAGACCATATATTTTCCTCGTCCCCTTGTCAAGAAAATTCTTGCCCCCGGCCAGGCTCTGGTATAATAAGAGGAGGCCCCAGCGAAGTGCACCCATTACAACCATTACGCCCAGGATGCGGAAATGAAGAAAGGCATCATCCGCAGGCGGGGCAATCCGCACGTGATCGGCGGGTGGAGGGCTGACCTCAATTCCCTCTTGGTAGAGACCGAGGATCCCGACCTTCGAAAAGCAGCCGATGAAATCCTGAAGACCCCCCAGTCCATTCCAGTCCACGCCCCGGAGAGACATGCGGGCCTCAGCTATTCCGAACAAGTCGTCGAGCCGCCCGCGAAGCTCAAATACCTGGCCCTCTTTGCCCTCGAGATGGAAGAGCGCGGGTTCGAGGTCGAGCCGGAAGAAGACGAAGACATCGACGAGTAGAATGTCCAGGCCGAAATCCTGGTAGAACCAGCTAATTATCCCAAGTGCGCACAGTGAAGGCACCGGGCGGGACAAAAAGGCCCCCGGTGCCTATATTTTGGTTAGGGGGACACTCCCGGGACCCTCCGGGAGGCCGCATAAGACCCCTGGTGCCTTTTCGCGATCGGAGGTGAATTAAATGACAGCACTCGAGGTTATCGCAACGATCCTTGCAGTCCTCGTTTTGGTGAAGATCTCCGTTGTTCTTGTGAATCCTGGCCTGTGGATGAAAAAGGTCGCTGCGCCAATATTTGATAATCCCCCATTGGCGACGGCCGTATATGCGGGGCTGACGATCGTGGTCGGCTACTTTGTGTTTGCAAGCCTGACTATCGTCGAAGTTGCTGCGGTGATGGCCTTCACCGCCCTTTTGATGGGACTGGGGATGCTGCCGTACGCAAAGCCGTTCCTGAAAATCGCAGAGGAGATGGCGGCGAACCGATCAGAGCTGCTGCGCAACGCGTGGCTCCCCATCGTCATTTGGGTCGGTATCTCCCTCTGGGTCTTGTCCACCGTTTTTGCCTAGAAGGCAACGCCTCGCAAACACAGACATCAAAGCACTGGGTGGCTCCACGGGGCCCGGTGCTTTATGCTTTTTAAGGTCTTGACAGCACTCACGCGGGACCGTAATATCACACCCCCCCCGAGTATTGGCGACGAAACCCCACGCGCGGAGGAAACAGCCATGACGGACAAGGAGCAGCTTGTTTCAGCCATGGAGCAGTGGACAACAACCTTTAGCAACGACAATCCTGACCCGATACTTGCCCTCTATGCTGAGGATGCCGTACTGTGGGGGACGCTCTCTCCCACACGGCGGGATGACCCGGCAGCGCTTCGCGACTATTTTGTGAAGGCGTTTGTCGCCCTGCCATCGCACAAGGTGACTTTCAAGGATCCATTTATCCGTGTCTACGGCAGTACGGCCATCAATACCGGCTATTACACCTTCTCGTGGGTGAAAGAGGGCCAGAGCAAGAATCTTCCTGCGCGGTATAGTTTCACCTACGTCAAGCGCGACGGGCGCTGGATGATCGTGGATCATCACTCGTCCGCAGTGCCCGACCCCAACCTGGTCAAATAAAGAGATCGAAGCAGCACGCGAGCGGCCGGTTTGCGGGTGCCTTCGACCGCTCAACCGCGAGTAATTCCGCTCTGTGGGAAAGGCCCTGCGCTAGCCCCGCAGCACGGGCGCGAGCACGTCCTTCACGAAGGTCTCGAACGTGGTTGGCGTCGTCGTGTCCGGCGACCGCGGGACTTCGTCCTTCAGTTTGCCCGCCTGAAACGCCGCGTACATCTCCAGCATCGCCTCGGCCACGCCCTCGGTGGCACCCATGCCGAGGAAGGACACCTTCGCCTGCTCGGACGTGATCTGGACGTGCCGGACCTCCTTGCCGATTCCTTGGCTGATGATCTTGGCGCACTCGTCCATGCTGTAGTCCTTCGGGCCGTGCAGTGAGACGATTTTGGGTTGGGAGGCGGCAGGTCCGGTGATGACCCGGGCTGCGCGCTCGGCGATGTCCGTGGTTGCGATCATGGGCGCCGTGACGTCACCGGACAGAGGCACGAAGATGCTGTTCATGTGCTTGATAGGTTCGAGCTGCCAGAAATAGTTTTCCATGAACCACCCGGGGCGCAAGATGGTCAGGCCCTGCGTGGCCTGGACGAAAATCTTTTCGGCGTCGTGCAGGCCCAGGATCGGTCCCATGCCTTCAGGCAAGTGCGCTCCGACGCTGGAGAGGAGCACGGTATGCTTGATTGTGTTGGCCTTCACGGCATCCGCGCCGGCCTTGGCGAGCTCCCCGTAGTAGGCGCGATAGTCGGGAACGCCAAAGTTGGGTGGGCAGAGGAAGAAGAATGCGTCGGCGCCTTGGGTCGCCTTCTTCACGTAGACAGCATCCTCCAGGTCGCCCTGGGCGACCTTCGCCCCTCTGGGCTGCTCCTGCTTTAGCTTGTCGGGACTGCGCGCGAGCAGGATGAGGTCGTGGCCGCCTTGGTCGAGCAACCGTTTCGTGAGGCTTCGTCCGATGTTTCCGGTAGGCGTGGTGATCGCGATTCTCATGGGACCCTCCTTACGAGGCCTGAGGTTGTCCCCCACTTGCCTCCAAAAACGAACTCGCCCAGGGGCTTGCGCTGACGGGCTGCGCGATCGCGTTCTTTGAGCGTATCCGGCAGGCTATCGGGATTCCCAACGTATCCGATGGCGAGACCCGTTACAGCCTCCGAATCCTCAGGTAGCTCGTAGATTTCTCGTGCTTTGTCAGGCAGTATGCCGACCATCTGGTGAACCATAAGCCCTCGGGCCGTGGCTTCCAAACACAAGTTGCCGGCCGCGAGGCCAAGGTCGTGGACGGCGACACGGTTGGGTTTGTTATTTCGGGCGAATTTCAGGGTGGCGATGCCTAGAGCGAGCACGGGGGCGGCCTTGGCCCAGACTTGGTTTCCCTCGACCAGGCAAGAGAGCAGTCGCTCAAATTCTTCTGGGTTCTCCTTCGTCGCAACGATATAACTCCAGGGTTGCTCGTTGTAAGAGGACGCAGCCCAGCGCGCTGCTTCAAACAGTGAGCGAAGATCGCTCTCGGAGACCGGCCGGTCGTCGAAGCTGTAAGGACTCCATCGTTTGGTGATCAGGTCATGTACAGGGTAGTCGGTTGATGATTGTTTTGACATGCTATCTCCTCCTGTGTGTGGAGCTGCCTGACGCCCGGGACATCAACTGCACTGCGCTCGCGGGGTGATTTTTCCCTCTTGACTAGATGGCGTAAGCAGAGGTCGGCCTGGGCGGCTGCTGTACGTCGACCTCGATCGGTTGGACGTGGCTGATCATGTAGGTTCCACGATGCGGGTCACGGTGCATGGGCTGCACGTGCCCGCGGGCATCGGTCGCCCGCGCCATCACGATGTGACGCCCCACGCGTGGCGGTGTGCGCCAACGGTATTCCCACAAGCACCACGCATACCTGGACGGAGCGCTGAGCAACTCTGCTGCTTTCCACGTGCGCCCCGCATTCGTGCTGACCTCTATCTTGGTCACCTCGGATTCTCCGGACCACGCTGCGCCGTGCATCCGATACACCGAGTGTGCTGGGACCACTTCGTGCAGGGAGGGACGCGCGATCTGGGCTTTGACCTCCATCTCGGCCACGGGCAGCAGTTGAATCGGCAGCCCCTCGCGCTGGTGCCAGTACGTATAGTCCGATGTTTGAAAGTAGCCGTGAAAAACCCGGTCAGTGACGACGATACGGGTGAGCCATTTGACCGACGCCATGGCATACCAGCCCGGCACGACGGCCCGCAGAGGGAAGCCATGAGCAATGGGGAGCTGGGTGCCGTTCATTTCGTAGGCGAGGAGCACGTCTGACCTCAGCGCCTTTTCCACTGGCAGACTGCGGGCATAATGGATCTTCCCGGGCGATTGCGGTTCCTTTTTGATCTCGCCCGCATCCGCGCCTTCCAGCACCACCTCGACCGCGCCCGGGCGCACCCCGGCACGCTCCAACACGGCCGCGAGGGGGACACCTGTCCATTCCGCGTTGCCCACGGCGCCCAACCCCCATTGCAAGCCGCCGACTTTGGGCGTCAGGAAAATACGGCTGTTGCCCGTGCATTCGAGGGTCATCATCATCGAGCGGGACGGCAAGTTCAGCAGGTCGGTGTAACTGATATCCAAAGGGCGATCAACCAAACCCTCGACCTTGAGCCGCCATCCGCGGGGATTCAGTTTCGGCACGGCGAAATGGGAACGGATGAAGAAGTGCTCGTTCGGTGTGATAAAACTGGTGAGCGTGGAGAAAGGAAATTCCAGATTCTCCGGGTCCTTTTCGCGAAGGATCAGGCCAGAGAAGGAAACGGAGTCTGTCATCCGGCGGTGCTTATCGACTTTGGGGTCCACGGTACCCTTGAGCTGTAATGCCGTCTGAATGCATGACGAGCCTCAGTTTCCCCGATTGGCCTGCGAGGGTCAAGTCCCTCACTCCAAATTCTCGGATTTATGGTGCGATAGGTCCTCTTGGGTGTGATTAGATAGGCCCTGGTGAGCTTGCCATGAGCTCTACCCTGAGCCATGCCTAACGGCAATTGTGGTGAGCCCGCCGAACCATTGACCCCGGCCCTCCACTCTCCGCCCTCGACCCTCAGCTAACGAGTGATTGACAGACTCGCCCAAATCCCTTAAGTTATCGCCAGCATTAATCATAGTTTCATTCCCGGACACACTGAAGCACCGGGCGGGTCGTGCACCCCCCGGTGCTTTGTGTTTTGGGGGATCACGAACGTTGCCGCGAAGCGAGAATTAGTCAACAAAAGATTTGACCCCTTTCGCTAGCGGAAAGGCTCATCGCGGTTGTGCGGCCCGAAGGCTAGCCAGGACTCAGGGTTATACCAACATGTGGGCGAAATGACCGGCCTCCGCGACCTGGGTCTCTCCGAGTCTCGATGGACTAGTCGTGGGTCACCTATGGGTGCTCAGTGGCACACGAGAAGATGGGACACCAGCCGTGCAATCAAGTCGCCGGGCCTCGCTGCCCCTCAGGCAGCGGTAATGACCCTACGGCGCTAGCCTCGCCCCCAATTGTGGGGTCGGTTTGGGACGTTTCTTGCCGAAGTAAGATAGGGATCAGACTCGAATTTTTCACACTACACTAGGAGATGACGACCAGTGTCGTTAGATGGTGAAAAGCTTCGCCGAACTGTCCTCGAGGTCGTGAAGGAGCTCGGCGCGCGCCCAGGCTCCCATCTTCAATCAGCCTCAGTCTTGCAGGAGTCCGCAAGTCGACTGGGCATTCGTGGGATTGACCAAGAGCAGGCGCTCCTGGCTTTCTTCGGTGACCTCTTCCGTATCGGATACTTAGGGTGGGGGTTCAACCTCGCCAACCCAGCGCCGCCTTTCTGCCATATAACAGATCGTGGCCGCGCGGCGCTCGCGGTTCTCAGCCGCGACCCCAGTAACCCCGACGGTTACCTAGCCAATCTCCACGTTTCAGGGAAGCTCAACCCGGTATGCGAATCGTATATTAGAGAAGCCCTCGCTACATACGCTGCGGGATGCATCAAGGCCACCGCTGTGATGGTCGGGGCGGCCGCTGAGGGCGTGGTGCTGAAGCTTCGGGACGCTCTGAGCGCACGACTGGACGCTCTTGGGCAATCCAGGCCCCCCAACCTCGACGATTGGCGCATCAAGCGGATCCTTGATTCCATTGAAAGTTTACTGGCCGTCAAGAAGGGCGCGATGCCGCATTCTCTGTTCGAGGCGTTCGAGTCCTATTGGCCTGCATTCATTCAACAGATTCGAGGTGCGAGGAATGCTGCCGGGCATCCCGCTAGTATCGACCCCGTTGAGGAATACACCGTTCAGGCATCGCTGCTAATCTTTCCAGAGCTCGTGAAGCTGGCTACAGAATTGGAAGATTGGATTGAAACTGACTACACGTGAGAGTCTGACACTTAAAGAAAAAAGAGACATACTGAGCTACCCCCGATTTGATGGACACCCCAAAGGAGAGGATGAGGGTTGAGAGTTGAGGGCCTGGAGTCAAAGCCTCACGTTTGACACACACCGCGGGCGGTTCCAGATCATGGTGCATACGTAATGACTGGCCTGAAAAAAGAAATCTATTGGAAACTGGAGGCCCCGTTCCTGTGGGACTACCGCAGCTTTGGGACAGACCTAAGGGATTACAACGCACTTCAAATTGCCGAGGCTGCTTCTCACCAGAACTACTTGGAACAGAAACTCGCCTTTATCTCAATTTTGGGTCAGATGATGGCCGGATTTGAGGACCTCGCCGCATTACTGCTGGCGTTGAAGAGGCGGTTCAGCCCTGATCCCGAGTGCCCATATCAAAAAGAGTTTGGCGTAGGAGAGACTCCTCTCTTCTATACTATGGTCACGTACCGAGACTGGCGTCTTGACAAGGTTTTAGTCTCGGTATCCCCGGACAAGGCCTATCAAGACTTCCACTTCGACAAGCTGGTACCCGCCGGCCTTTCCAAGCCAGGATTTTTACAGCCAGAAGTGGTTCGGCGTGGCCTTATGAATATGGCTAAGTTTCTTTGCGAAGATTGTCGGACGAATCAAACCAAAAATAACCGCCCGGAGGCGTACAACAAGATTAAACACGGGGCCATAGTTCTATCAGAAGGCCGCGACCTCTTCCCAGAACATCCATCGGGTCCTGCTATAATTATGGAGGGGCCAAAGGCCGATGCGACATACCCGCTTCAGCTCCTCACTTTTCCCTACAGTGAAAAAGAAATCGAAAGCATGAAGCGGATCATCTGGCTTTCCAAGGTGGCTCGTAAGGTGTTACTAGCCCTGTACCTTTGGGTTGGGTATGAGCAGTTTGTGAGATCGAAGGGGGTTTCTCACCCTGGGTTGCTCTTTGACGCAGACATGCGTGGGATTATTGAACATGCGGACCCTGAACATAAGTAAGAAAATAACCCCTCGTCTTTATTTCGGGATATCGCGTTGTTTGGGGGAAGGATTCGGGTCAAGTCGCTTGGTGGCCAAACTTCCCCGTCGCCGGATGAAGGAAGGGGGGGAGGCACCATAGATTGTCGCGTAGCTGATTCCGGAAAAACCACTTAGCTCTCAACACCCAGCTCTTGGCAAGTAGGAATGGAACCGGGGTGACCAAAGGCCCCGCCCCCACCTCCGGCACAATCGACGGCGCACCAGAAAATCCGAAGCCTTCTCGGGCGAGGCATGGCACCGGAAGGCGTTTTCCTTTCACAAACGGGGAGGGATAACTTAAAATCTATCGGGAACGAGATGGAGCAGGAAATGTGGGGGAATGACGCGATGACCATGACTCACTGGTCCTGTACGCGACGCGGTTTCCTTCGTGGACTCGCCGTGGGCGCGGTGGCGTTCAGTATGCCTGGGGCGTTTGCCGAAGCATTGGTGCGGACGCCGCGGCAAACCGAGGGTCCGTTCTATCCAAACAAACTTCCGCTGGACACTGATAACGATCTGCTGGTCATCAACGACGCGATCACGCCCGCCGTGGGCGAGGTCACGCATCTGAGCGGAAAAATTCTCGACGCGCGGGGAGAACCCGTGAGGAACGGCATCGTCGAGATCTGGCAAGTAGACAAGAATGGTGCCTATCTCCATCCCGGCAGCGCCAACCGCGACAAGCGAGACGCGAACTTCCAGGGGTTTGGCCGCTTCTTGACAGGATCAACCGGCGAGTACTACTTTCGGACCATCAAGCCCGTTCCGTACCCCGGGCGCACGCCGCACATTCACTTTGCCGTCAAGCTGAAGGGGCAGGACAAGTTCACCACGCAATGCTACATCAAGGGACATCCAGGAAACGCGCGCGACTTCATCCTCAACAGCATTCGTGCTCCCAAGGCCCGCACGTCCGTTATAGTCGACTTTTTGCCAATCAAAGGGTCGCGAATCGGCGAGCTGGCGGCTCGCTTCGACATAGTGCTCGGCTTCACGCCAGGGAGCTAGCAGGCAACCCTCGACAGCCCCCCTCCGGCACACGCCTTGCACCGCCCTCTCGAAATTTGGTTATGGACCAGACCCGAATTATGTACATAGAGAATAAGTCAGAAGACATAAGCGGCCCAGCTCGTATCGGCCGAGTTACTTTTTCAAAATCTGGGAAA
>Ga0255058_10000071_pt1 | contig 55965 bp, 99 predicted proteins | sample Cases_109_9_MG_FD_188637 | JGI IMG/M metagenome (GOLD analysis project Ga0255058, IMG submission 188637) | Seawater microbial communities from Amundsen Gulf, Northwest Territories, Canada - Cases_109_9 | ecosystem: Environmental > Aquatic > Marine > Gulf | place: Canada: Northwest Territories...
CCATCCTGAACGCTAACCGTCTTTCTGAAATCAGCCTGGAAGTCTGCCTTGCTGGTCTTTATTTCAATCTCGTCGACATACCCGCTTTTACGTATTGCAATAATATCCATTTCGTTAAACTGCCAATCAAGATAAATATTTGGCGCAACGATTTCATACCTCTGAAAAGTATGCTGATAAAATGCAAACTGCATATCCTTGGTGTTCATTTTCGATATGACCTGCGATTAATGGCTTGCATTGAGTCGGGCCCGCGGCATTCTTCGCGCAATTTTAACCGCTCGATCAGTTCTGATTTAACCTTTTCACAATGCGCCTTCGTGCCATGAACAAGCGGGATATGATCAGTCTTAATATCGCCGATAAACGCACTCAAATTCTTTTCAAGCGATAATTCCAGTTCGTGCACAAGTAAGGAATTGAGCCTTTGTGACCACTCGAGGACGTGTGTGTTATCCATAGTCGAGATCCTTCGTTGGGTTTACATCAAATGGAAGTTTTTTGCCGTAATTATCACCGGTGAATTGCATAGAATCCGTATCAAACCATAGGGCAATTTTCCCCTCCCATTTACCAAACCGCTGCTTGGCGACAATCAATTGCTGATCTGGCCTGTTATCGTAATATTCTTGCTCTGAATCCTTTACGTCAAAGCCAGAATTGATTTTGTGGCCGATGGCGTCTTTTTTCTTATCGGCCCAAACAATCATCACGTTGTCGACCATATCTGTAATTTCACCAGCGCCACGAACATCGAAGCGGCCTGGTATATATTCGTCACCCCCTTGCGGCGGCTTTCTTACGTGGGCAACCAGGTGAATATGAATCTTAAGCGCCTTTGCTGCAGCGGCCAATGTATCAAGGAATCGTTTCTCTGCGTCCCTGTCGCCGCTCCTGAGTCCGCATTTTGTCAATGAGTCTATCATCACGTGCTTGCAGCCGCATTCGTGGGCCATGTAGTACAACGCGCCCAATACCCGCTCCGTTGGTACAGAATCCAGTTGGTCGTAGAAATACAGCTTATTTTGGCCCCATTGCAACCACTGCTGTCCGAAGTCTGGAGAAGGTGCACAACTGGCAGCCTGTGAAATCATTCTTTCCATTGTATCGATGACCGGCATTTCGAACGAGGCAACACCTGTCGGCACGTTCTGAGCAAACCACATCATGACCATACCGGTAAGCATTGATTTTTTATGTCCGTTGATGCCGGCCCAGATTGTTACCTGTCCCTCTCCGAACCTGACTAAGTTGTGCGTCTTGGTCCAGGGCAGCGGATCACCTCGAAGCTGCCAGCCGTTTTTTAGCCGGTCAGCCATTTGTTCACGATAGAAAAGCGTTGATTGGATTGATTGGGCCTCCTGATTTCCGATGAAGTTCATCAGTTCACGATCGTTGTAATCTATGTTCGGGATTACGTTCATACGAAATACTCCTTACCTGAATTATTTTGATTGTTTTGATTGTTTTCTATCTCGTCATTCCAAACCTCTTGATTAAGATAGGTCTCAAAGTTTTTCCTGTATTGCTTGTCGGGAGTTGAAAGAGCGTAAATAGGAATATGGTTTAGTAAATCTCGTTTCGTAGAGTCAGATAACTTTGAGTATTTAGCCTTGCAGGTTTTCTTGTTTCCCTTCTTGCCGTAGATATTCCATACGTTTTCGAATTCATCATCTAATTTCTTTTTCTTTCCTTCTTTCCATTCTTTCATTCTTATATCTTCGTTCGACTGGTCGTCCGTGATACGTTCGTCTGGTCGTTCGGGTGGTCGTTCGTTCGATTTATCCTCATCCTGAAAACTGTTGAAATTACATATACTTACGATAGTAGTTATATCGTTCGTTTTTATCGTAATCATGCCCTGGTTAGTAAGCATTAACAAAAATCTTTTTACCTTGTTTTGGGACCATTTCCATCGTTTTTGCATTGATATCTGAGATATGGCAACCTGACCTCTGTCTATATTAACTAGCTTTCCTTTCATCATTGCAGATCCGTCTGAATGCCTAGCCATCATCAATAGATCAATCCATGCCATAGCCTTGTCTGGTGATTTAAAATCCCATAACCAGTGATCTGATAACGATCTATGGAGCTTAATCCATCCGCTCATAATCCTGCCTTAAAAGCTCTCAAGCTCTGCCAAATAAGAATCTCTTGCGCCTTATCTTCTGTCGATATCTTCTTGCCAATGCTTCTGGCGTGACTAATCACATCGAGGAAGAATTGACCGAATGCAACGTCTCTGAGTTTTTTTGGCTTGGGTATTGGGTACTTGGCTGCAATCCTTAGATTGATCGATACCGGGTCACAGTTGCTTTTGCACTTGATGAATTCGTGGCCGGTGTTTAATCGAACGTGAGCCAAATCGTCAAAGCAGACAGGGCATTCTAGGATGGTGACTTTCTTGCGTAGTTTCACTATACTTCACTCGTAACGTTGATATTTGCCGCTAATGCCTTGCAGGGCTAGGCGGCTTTCTTTTTTAAGCTGCTTTTTCTTCTTCTCCGAGCGCAATAAATTCGCTGACCTTATAATCCATCGCAGTAGCCATTTTCTCAATAGTATCGATATTGGCGTGGTGCCGGTTATTCGATAGCGCAGATACATGAGGCTGTGACATTTCAATCAGCTTTGCCAGCGCGGTAGTAGTAAGCCCCTTGTAAGCCATCCCGATCTTGATTGATCTGCCTATGTTCATATGGTACCGCCTTTTTATAAACTCAATGTGATTATAATAGTTGATTTATCGTATATTAGTGCTTACACTTGCTCAAGTCAAATAAATAAGTGGAGAGGGATATGGATACTATCAAATGCGGGCGCGTTACGTATAATTTGGCAGAGGGCGACACCGTTATGGATAATGGGAAATGTCTTCAGCTAATTACTAGAGAGGTTGGTAGCGGATGGAATAGATTTCACCCTAAAGTATCGAAAGCTGCGTTCGCCCAGTTCAAGGCTAATACCAATGTAAGTATTGAGACAGATCATGCGTATGGTGACTGGGTTACGCTTTATCGGTACGGTTAACCCGGTTAACACATACTGAGAATCTTAACCAACAAGGGCTTAACATCCCTTACCCCTCCCAACTAACCTCTACCGCCACTAACGAAGGAGATCATGAATGGATAGGCTTAAGCTTAGAGAGATTAAAGTTAGGCCGCGTATCTACTACGATAAGCATCGCAGAATAACTAGGCGCATCACCATTGGCGGCGGTTACCTGCACGGTTGTTGGCTGCCAGAGATCAAGAGAACTTGGGGTCAGATATTTATTGCAAAACGTGAAGGCGCTAAACTTGCAGCTCTCTTTGATAAATCTTGATTTCTATACGCCAGACCCACCGGATATCAAGTGGGAAAACATTACAAATTGTTAATTTTACGATTCTTGCCATATAATTAATCTGCTCAATGTCGAGCGTGACTGAAAAAAGAGACTGAAATTATGAATGATATCGAAGAAGAGATTGTCAAAAAGGGTTTAACTGCCCCCCGAATAACCCCCGCAAGACTTGAAGAGGTCGTTGTTTCCGAGCAATATCATGTTTTCCCAAATACAACATTTACAGCCTGTCTGCTAACTTTGGAGAACGGTTATACCGTGCTTGGTGAAAGTGCCTGTGCCAGCCCTGAGAACTTCGACGCTGCTTTGGGTCGTAAGATCGCAAGGGATAACGCCAAGAACAAAATCTGGCAACTGGAAGGCTATCTGCTGCGTCAACAACTGAACGATGCAGACAAACCCTCTTAACTATTAAGCTGCCAAGGACGGCGCATATCAAGTGGGAATGGTTACATTTTTGTAATGTTTGGGTGACTCGGATCAAACTTTGTATGGGTTCCCGTCACCATCCGCGCGCCTTATCAGATAAATGCAGTCGTCATAGCGAACAAACCCTTCCTTCTCCATTCCATCTATACCGACAGGAGACCCGCTCCATGACCGTATCTGAATTGCCATCACCCAGGGATCCTTCATTTCTGCCCAATGATACCAATGTCTGCACCACATTCCATTTCCGCAATTTATGGCGATCTTTACTAGATCAGCTGGATGCATTAGGCCCGCACCGGCAATCAAATCCTTTAGTTCTTTTATTTCGCTCTCTGACTTCATAATCTTCTCCGGTTTGGTAAAGTGCGTTATTTGTGCAGTTTACGTGTTGCGAGGTTTTTGCCTGCCAGTTGCAATCAGTGCTGGGTCTTCTGACATTATCGAATTTGCTTCCAGCCTGTTTATTAGTGAGCGACTCAGTATTAATTTCTTGGTAACAGCTTCTAGCTCAAGGTACTTAGTAGCTATCCAGTGCGCGTCATTTTCTGGCTTATAGCCCAGATCGCCGCTTATCATCATTTCTGCTAACTGTTTCGCTGTCATTTCTAATGCTCCAATGCTGTAAAGTATTTAGCGTTGATTTCTCTGTATATGGTCAAGCGGTATGCATATCGGATTCTCTGCGCGATACTCGGCAACCGTTTTTCCAAAGTGGATTTCAGCGCACGGCTTGCAAAATGCCTCTTCGCAATATAGGCACTTGTATGCTTGATGCGGCCAAAGCTTTCTCAGACATCCACAACGAACAAACGGTCTAATATCATCCATTAACTCTTTTGTCTGCTTAGCCACAACATGCAGTTTTCGCCGCCAATCTTCTATCGGTACTATCGCCATTCTAAATCCCCGATCCATTTATATAGTTGAATAAATATAGCCAAATGCTGCCAGCTCCAGTACTACCATTATTGCTATTGCTTGGAATACATTTAGTTTCATGATTGCCTCGTGTGTGTTAAATGCTATTCACGACCTTTTTAATGACGTCGCCCTCGCTTGCAAACTCTTCGAGAACCTTATTGCCATGACTGATCAATTCGGCTTTATGGTCCTGATTTTTCACTGGAACAGCGACAAAATCAATGCCATATTTCTTAAACTGATTGACTACTTCCAAATTCTTGCGCATTTCTACTGGGCTACACCTGTTCATAAATCACTCCCCGCTCCGATACCGTTTATATTTCTCAATCCAAACGCGCCACATGCCGCAATTCTCGCATCTTGATTTGATATGAGTCTTGGACATAATGAATTCCCATATGTCGCGCTCAATCAGGTTTAAAGGCGCTGGCGTGTGGTTGCATTTGGTCATGGTGGTTACCCGTTAATGCGCTAATAATCTTTGAACTGTTCTAGCTTTCTATGGCTGGTCGTATAGCCGGCACTGAAAATATCGTCCTTTATCGGGTAGTAGCGGCCTAGTTCTGGCTCTTTGATTATCCAATCTCCAAGACGAACAATCGCTATCTCGCCGTAAATAGTCGTTACTTTTAAAATCGGCTTACCGTCTTCGAAATCATGTGAGTACTGCCCTGTCAGTTCGTTGAAAACCTGATCTTTGTTCTCATTTGTAAATTGCACGGCCTGAACCGTTTTTGGTAATCGCTGGTATTTTTCAAACATCCTGCTCTCCTTAAATAAATATAGATTCTATCTTGTGCGGCATCTTTGGGAATACCGGCTGAACTTCTTTCTTTGGCTTCACGGAGTACCGCAAAAATGTTCTATTGCCGTTAAGCTTGCAGAATGACCACTCAGAATCCAAATGATCTGATCGGGTCAGAGCCAGCAGATGATGCTTTATTGCTCCGCGCTTCAGATGAAGAGGTACTAGCAGGTCGGTCACCTCGGAATTCGGATGCTTTGCAATGTAATTGAGTACTCGTTTTCTGGCTGGTGACATTTTTCTTCCTCAAAACGGCAAAATATCATGCGGGTTTTTATCCAGGGCAAGGTATCCGAAAAAACTTGCACTGCGGGTCTCTTCATTGCTGCGGCCTTTCCACCCCGTGAGTCTTTCGAAAGTGGGCTTATCCTTCGCCTTGGCCCAGTTCGATTTGTCGGGCTTGTACGTGACGTATTTGACGCCGTAGTGGATCAGGACGCGTTCAAGTTCGACGAAAGCCTGCTGGCACCTGCCAACACCCATACCCATTTTCCCTGCTATTCTTGCCGCCGCATCACCGCTATTTTCTGCTCGGGCCATTCTGGATGAGTAAATAAACTGATTGGCCATGACGTTCTCGATGGAAAACAGCAGTTCAATATGTGGATTCCTGCGCATTTCTTCGATGAAGGCGATAATATCCATTAGCGGCAACTGGTCGAGCTGGTCCAGAACGCCGTCTTTGAAGATGGCTATTCCGTGGGCTTTCGAGTCCGGGTCACAGCCACAAACGATTTTCATTGACTGACCGCCACGTTATTAATTTTATCCATCATTTCAGAGAATGATTCGGTAGATGGCGGGTGTTTCTTGCGTAGCGTTGGTTGTCCGAAATAAGGGTTTGAATCAGACGCGGGAAAGCAAGACTCATCTATCCCTATGAGCTTATATGCAAACCCCTCGACTACTCTGTAAAAAAGTAGATCATGCCGTGTCGGGTAAATCCCCTTCGCACGAATATGCTCCACAACATGCTCACCGTTGAATTCTGGATAATTCTTGCTTTCCAAAATCACTTCTTCACCGACGCTAAAATATGGCTGTGTCATGTCACACCTTCCTATTGTAATTGGGTTATTTAATGGCACTCACATAAGCCGCCGTTGTATGCATACGGTCCTCGATCACCCTGAGGGTCATCACTGTTATAGTGTTCACCGGAAATTCCATACCAGCTTTCTCCATTACCACAGCAGTCACAAACCTGAACGTCATGGTCTTTATGCGCAGCAATCCATGTGAAATAATCTTTGTCAGATATCAAGTCAGTGTCATCTGGTATCTGATCTGTATTAATGAATCCAGTTCCTTCACACCTTGTGCATGTAGTCATCTTGTTCGCTTCCCTTATTTAACTCGCACCCGAAAACCTTTAACAACCTTGATGGAGCGGCTTTGGTTCGGCATCTTCTCAACGGCGCCAGCGAGAATCAAATACTTCAATCGATCGTTGGCGGCATTTATAGCGATAACGAAATGAGCCGCTATCTCTGATAATGTCGGTGGATACCCGTTCTCGGCTATATAGGTCTTGATGAAAAGTAAGGTATCTGCCTGTCTTTGCGTTAATTTCGTCATTTTGCTCTCCGGTTGTTTTACACATAGTAGCATGGCTGTAACTATTTACAATTATTTATGCAAATAAACTTGCATTAGTTTACAGTCGTGCTAAATTGAATCACACAAACAAATAAACAACAACGGAGAAATACCATGCCAAATCACGTAACCAGTGTTATTACAATAAATTCCCCCAGTGCATCCGAAGTCCTGAGTTATATTGCAGGCGAAAAGCATCTATTTGATTTCAATAAAATAATGCCAATTCCGGAGTCACTGAATATAGAGTCCGGTACGCGTTCTGAATATGGCGAATGGATAGCTGGCGGCAATCCTCCAGATTTTTGTAGCATAAGCATTGAAGAAGCAAAAAAAAGGCTTGGTGATAGGCTGGAAGAATACACGGCCATAGGTCGCGCACGAATAGATAACCGTAAAAAATACGGTTCATCTGACTGGTATGGATGGGCTATTGAAAAATGGGGCACTAAATGGAATAGCTACGACAATGAAATGCGCGGCGAAAACATCGTAAAAATAGAAACCGCTTGGTCCATACCAGAGCCTATATTCACCGCATTGTCAGCAAAGTTTTCTGATGCTGAGTTTCTTATTGATTATGCCGACGAAGACACCGGCTCAAATTGCGGAAAGCTAATATTCAAGTCTGGCGTAAAAGCGATTATTACGGACAACAAAAACGTTGTTCCTGATGGATTTAAAAACTGGAATCACTTTGCTTTAAAGCTCTGCTATCCAAACGATGACGCTAAATCTCATTGTTACAACGAAGACTGGGAATATGACGAGTCGCTGGAATAACCCACACTCACACCTAAACAGCCCCTTAATTGGGGCTAAGTCATTGTAACCCTTCGGGGTTTTTTATAACTTAGTTAGTTCTGCCGGAACAGAGGATAAGATCATGTTATATAGCGGGTTAGGAGACTGCCCTTAAATTCCCAGCATCCTGATCATAGGCTCTGCTGGTTTTTTGGTAAAAGCCAAGAGGAAAAATAAAATGATACCAGTAACCGTACAAGTCACCTGCCCCGCATGCCACAAGGAGCAACAGCAGCAAGTTATGGCCAGCAAGATATCCAGCGCTTATGGAATCGGCAGACCGTTTACATGTTCATTTCCAGATGGCCAGAGCGATGGCGGTTGTGGTGCGCCTTTTGTCGTTTATTACCGCTGCGTACTTGAAACTAAAGTGAAGTTGTTTCCGGAGGCAGGATAATGACCTACCAAGCCGAACAGAATCACCACGACAAACAATTAGCCGATCACCTTGATTCATTCAAAGAAGATGGCGCATTCAAGTTCAAATGTGAAGAATGTTTGGAATCAAAGCCTTTCCGAGAAATGCGCTATACGCACGATCACAAAGAAGAGGGCTGCTGTAACGATTGCTCTCTTATTCCTTTTATCGCTCAACAGTGGGGATTCGACAATGCCTAAGTGGATTTATACGCCAACACAGCCAGGCTGGTACGCCGTTCGCAACCTTGGCGATACAGACATGCGCGCCTTGTGCTTTGAGTGCTTCGACGCCGATATGGTTGATTTAACCGGTGTTCCGATTGAGCGATACCAGAACTCCGAGTTCACCAAAATCGATGCAGATGAGCTTATGAATAGGGGTGTTGAGTGATGGGTGATCAATCATTTGCAAACACTATAACTGCTATCGACCTCGGTGAGACGGCATCAAGCGTCATGTCTTCGTGTGAAAAATACGGAATGACATGGGGCTGCGATACTGAATGCCCGGTACTTATGGCTGGGAACTGCGAACTAAAAGACGATGAAAACAAGAACTTGTGGGAAGAAGTTAAGCCGAGATTCGATGATGTCAGCTGCTCTAGTTGCGGCGAAGGATTCGGCCCCGGTGACAATGGATTTTCTCACTGTGAAAGCCACGCTGGCATGAAGCCGGTTAATTAGCCACCAATAACGAACGGGAAATGAAATGAACGAATTGGTTGAAAAAATTAATGATGGTGAAATTGTAGATGACGCCAAATTGAATTTGAACTCTCCTGTTCAGGTTAAATATGAAGAGAATGAGGACTGGATAAACGCTCACTTTCATTCATTTAGCAAAGATGGCCGAATAAACGTAGTTCCCAATGGACGAACAAGCTTCACAAGTCTGGTTCAGGGTGAAGATGCCAAGTGGCATTACAGTACATATAATTTTTACAGGACGGTTAACGAGATTACTGATACCGGCGATGCCAGAGAAAGCGACGCTTATTTAGAGCACTGGAATTAATTTGTAATGTGTTCGTAACAATTGACCACCTGAAACCGGTATAAAATACATTTTTAATAAGAGGATAAATAAAAATGATTATATTTGAGAACGATGGACTTATTGACAAGCGAAGCATTACCACATTTGGTATTTCAAGCAAAGAAACCGATTCAGCGATAGGCTATTTCGGGACCGGCCTTAAATACGCTATAGCGGTATTGCTGCGGGAAAATATCAGTATCACTATATGTGTTGGCGACGAAAGACTTTGCTTTACCAAAGAGCGGGAAGCTGTTCGCGTCGACGAGTTTGATTTTATTTACATGAATGGCGAGAGGCTTGCGTTTACCACAGAACTGGGTAAGACCTGGGAATTGTGGCAGGCATTCCGAGAAATTTATTCTAATTGTCTTGATGAAAGCGGCACTATTTACGAAGCGAGATCATTTTCAGCTAAGGAAGAATGCACGGTGATATCTGTTGAAGGTAGCGCGTTTGCAGATATATTTTACAACAAAAATGACATCTTCCTGGAGTCGTCACCCATCTATTCAAAAAACGGGATAGAGGTCCATTCAGGAGAAGGTAAGTATTTGTTTTATAAAGGCGTTCGAGTGGCCGAGCTTGTTACTCCAACCATCTACACCTACAACATAAAGACTCATATTACGTTAACAGAAGATCGCACAATAAAATATATTCAGACCGCATTTCAGAAAATATCAGAGCTGGCAATTACCTGTGGCGACGAATCAATAATCAAATCGATCTGTACTGCATCAAAAAGATTTGCCGAGCACGATTTAGACTTTGATTGGAGCTACGAACCAAGCCATGAATTTTTAACCGTTGTCGGATCGCTTAAAAATGAATTCTCATCAAGGCTTAGTGCGTCGGCATTAAAGAAATATTCTCAGCATGTAGCCACCGTTTTCCATCCCGACCCGACAAAGCTGAATGATATACAAAAAATGCAACTCGAAAAGGCTATAAATTTTAATAAGCTAATCGGTTATCAGGTTGATGATTACGAAATAATAGTGACTGACTTTATGGGCGAAGGTGTCCTTGGTATGGCGAAAGATGGAAGAATATTCATAGCCACGCAGGTCTTTATGATGGGAACAAAGTATCTGGCATCGACGATACTGGAAGAATTCTTACACCTTCGATTCAAGCTGGTTGACGAAACCAGGAATATGCAAAACTTTCTTTTCGATGCGATTATGACCGTTGGCGAAATTCATGCGCTAAAAGAGCCTTTGTAACATTACAGAAAGTTAATCCAATGGTAATAATTGACCACCTGGAACCGAGTTAAAATACATTTTTAATAAGAGGAAAGTATCGTGAACGAAATAATAACGCCACCGACCGAGATTGTTGTTCCGAAACGAGAATTGATTAAGCCCGGCATCTATTACGACATGCAGAACGAGGACTATCACGCCACCAAGGACATAAGCAAGACCACTCTTGACCTTGCGCACGATGACCCGTATGGCCCTGACTGGTCTAAGTCGTGCCCGGTTGACGAAGAGAAGCTGAAGACGTTTGATTTTGGTGACGCAATGCACGCTATCTGCCTTGAGCCTGAACGCTTGAAATCTGAGTTTGTTGTGATGCCTAAGTTTGGGCAAAAGAATGTGGACAAAGAAGCGAAACTGAAATGGCAGCTAGCCCACCAAGGGCTGAAGATTCTCAGTGAAGACGATCATAAAAAGCTTAACCTAATGTTTGAATCGGTTATGGCCCATGGCGAGGCAAGAGAATTAATTGAAGCCGAGGGAGTTGCTGAGTCATCATACTTTTGGATTGACGAGCAAACAGGGCTTGGCTGCAAGTGTCGCCCAGATAAGCACATTAAAAACGATAACCTGCTGGTTGACGTGAAGACCACTCCCTACTTATCAAAATTTAATTTCTCTGTCGATGATTACCGGTATTACGTACAAGACCCCTGGTACTGTGATGGTGTTAGCCGCTTCACTGATGAGCCGGTACGCATGGAATTCTTGGTAATACAGAAGTCTATCGAGTGCGGCCGGTATCCAGTAGCGGTGCTTAAACTGCCTTCCGAAGCTATCGAGTATGGCCGTGATATGTATCGCGAAGACCTCAATCGTTACGCAGAATATCTAAACTCCGAGCAGCCTTACGAAACAAGAGAGATTGATATGGGCTATCGATTCAACCAGAAAATAGAAAACCACTTTGGAGAAGTATTCTAATGGAAAACGAAAACGATTTATCAAGCACGGTAGTAGCCAAGTCTGACCAGCTAAATGCCGATGAGCTAATTGACCCAATTACCATTACGGTTACGCGAGTCGATAAAGTAGCTTCGAAAGATCAGCCGGTACTGATTCACTCCGCAGGAATACAGCCTTACAAGCCATGCCTGACTATGCGCCGCATGCTGATAGCCGCATGGGGCAAGTACAAAGATCAGTGGGTTGGTCGCTCAATGGTTTTGTATTGCGATCCAGAGGTTATGTGGGCAGGCAAAGAACAGGGCGGCGTGCGAGTTAGTCATGTTAGCGATATCGATCAGCCGGTAAGTAGAATGCTGGCGGTGACGCGGGGCAGGAAAAAGCTATTTACACTCCTTCCGCTTGTGGATACTCGGCAGATTACCGACGATGATCAGAAATGGATTGACGCGGTGATAGCCGATCCCGAGGTTTTAAATCAGATTAATGACCCGGAGTACAAGGCATTCATTGAAAGTAATCTGCAGAAAACTGCTCAATAAACATGGTCTTTCCCCGTGAAACGCGGGGCTTTTTATTCAGCGGAGAATAATATGGAAATGGAAAAGCAAAACATCGAAGACAGGGAAATAAACACCGTCCAAGTATGCATTGGTGTCGAGGGCGGGTGCGATCCATGCGAAGGCGAATATACGCTTAATATCTGTTCGTTTATAGGATCGCTTGATTTGCATTCTGTCGGTGGTGTTGACGATATCAGCTTGATAAAAGATTGCATCGAAAACGACTTTCACTTTGCGTTGCTGCCGAACGAAGGATGCGCCATGGTGACGCTTGAAGAAAGCGGCGAATGGGAAGACGTATTTTGGCACAAGTATTATAAAATCGTTCGCGTGACTATGGCTGAATATTGATGTCTGAAACATGGAAGGTCACCAACGCATCGAGCCTGACTGGATTTATTGCCCGGGCAACTAAGTTGGCTGAGGAAAATGAACAAATCGTTTTTTCATGGAGGGTTGGCCGTGATATGTCGGACGACCAGAGAAAAATGACCTTCGAGCTTTACACGCGCATAGGTAAGGCGCTGTATGGCGGCGACACGTCACACGCTCGGGCAGAGTGCAAGCTTACCCTGGGCGTCTTCATCATGCGCCGTGACAACGTTGAATACCGCGAGAAATACGACAAGATTATCAGGCCGATGGATTACGATACCAAACTAGAGCTAATGGTCGAGCCTTTAGAATTCCCGGTTACATCCTGCATGGGGATCCGCCAATGTCGCGAATTTATAGACATCGTAATCAAGACGTATACCGAGAAAGGCGTGGACTTTTCCCCTATTTTGAATAATCCGTATTGAGGTAATTATGAAAATTGAAAATAAAGAATTGAGCCTAAATCCGATATCGATAATCGACATTATCAAACACAGAAATGAGAGGTTTACACAGACCTTTCTCGTATTAGATCGAGCGCCTGATTTCTCATATGAGCGGATCGGGAACCATCTTATTGCCGAGGACTCTGGATTCTTTAACTTTTTTTACCATAGCGGCCCAACAAAGGCGTTCCAGGCTTTCGGTGGTCGAGAATTCACTATCAAAATGAAAGATGAGGATGACATTAAAGCAAATGGCCAGTGGTGGGATGGCATGCCTCCTGATTATTATGACCTTGTTTCTCAAAATGGAATAGGAACCATAAAAGGACTTAATGAGTGCAACGTGTTTTCGAGCTGCTATATCGACAAAGATATTGTTAGCTATTGGCTTGCAAATAATGACCCGAGCAATAACTACAATAAATATTGCGTGAGGGATAAAGATTACGGCATGCATAAAATTGTCAGTAAATGGGACAGGAATTAAGTCAACTATGAAAACAAACAAAGGCAAAGGTTATTTTTATCGGATGGGTCAGCGGGATTTAGTGTTCCATAAGTTTGAATATCACTTTGAGCAAATGAAGTTTCGTATGAAAGGCGGACATATAGATTGTTGGCCTGAATGGGCGCAAAAAGCATATCTTAATGGATTCAGGGGTTATGGATTATGAGCAAAAAACTCAGAGACAGCGCGCGCGGTCAAGATTGCCGACTTGAGATCCATCCATACTGCAACGGTAACCCCGAGACAACGGTTTTGTGCCACATAAATATCGATTCTGGCATGGGGCAAAAAGAGAAGGATCACTTTGGCGTTTTCGGTTGCAGCTCCTGCCATGACATAATCGACGCAAGGGTTCAAACGGATATCGATCCTATTGAGATTGAACAAATTAAACTTCGAGCACTAAAACGAACATGGTCATACTGGATTGGGATAGGGCTTATTACGATTAGATAATTGGAGAGTGATATGAATGGAACAGAATTGAAGCCAGCCAGATTGATGTATAGCAATATTTCTGGTGTCGGTAAAGAGATCTACGCAATGATCGTGAGAGAGGTTAAGTGCGTCGAGTTTGATAAGTTGCCCGGCCCTCACATAATTATGCACCCAAGAGCCGAAGGTCCAATGCGGTCTGTTGTAGCCTATGAGCCTTGGATTCAGTTCGAACCCAAAGAGTGGAGCGAAATGATAGAAGTCATGTTCCAGCAAATGGTGGATTTATGGAACGAGAAAAACGCTACCATTTCAGAAGATGATGCGCTTGATTTCATTAAGCAGGTGAGAGGTTATTAATCAGCCCGCCGAAATAGAAAAGACTGGTTATAGCTAATCAGACTTGACAAATTTTGCAGGAGGTATAGAGTTCGGTTTGTAGGCGTGTTGGAACGTCTTTAGAAAAGTTTAAAGTTTGCAGAAGGGTTATTTAATATCAAGTTCAGAGGCTATGGGTTTACACCTGTGACACCTGAACTGCCTTTCCAAACTGGGCTTGATATCAAATAGCCCTTTTTTGTGTCTGACCTTTACCGGGTGCGGTAACTAAGACTTCATATAGTCTTACGTAGCAACTTGAAAGCAGTTATCCAGACACAAATCCTTTCTAAAGTCCTTCCTTATAGCCTGTTTAGATGATGGTATTGATAGAACCGAAATATGTGTATGGCGTGCATAGCAAAGCATTGAGGATCTACAGTGAGAACCGAAGGCCAAGGGGACACTGGTAAAAAGCATCGACACTGATCGTAGCGCTTAATATCATCTTCTAAGCAAGTTATAGAGTCTATATTGAAGTGGTGGTTCGATTCCACAGACTGTGTACGGTGGTAGAGTTCAATTCTCTACAGGCGAACGGGGTAGTGAAAACTTTAAATGGTGCCCAGCCGATTCCAAAGTTTGGAAAAAGTGGTTCAGCCGGAAGCAGTCACCACCTCAATATAGATTCTCCTCTACCGAGTTAGTATTTGTGGTGTTGTTATCGTGGCTGAATGTAGAAGCCAGCATGATAGCCGGGAGCGCGCCCGAAGGCTGTCAAATGTGACGTAGGGAGGTCGAAATCCCATAGCAACCCTTCAAATACTATCTCTCGGTTACATTCAATGCTCAGGCAGATACCGATGAAAACGCAGCCGAAAACGTATTTCTACCGCACTAGCCATATACCGAAAGGTTACCGGCAAAGTTGGCTTCCCTCAGCGATAAGTTAATGGATAAGAAGGGTGTGGACTGTTCACTACAAGGGACAGGGCATAAACGGGTTAAATGACAATTGCCTTCGGGCAGGGCGACCTAGTAAGTCGATAAACTATACCCGATAAGTTTGATAATACGATTAGTAGATAAGGTAATAACACTAGGGTCAGATGATGTCCTTTTATGTCAACTATACGATTAAATAAGGTGATGATATGAATGCACAAGAAACAGAATTTAAAGCAATTGTAGTGGGGAAGAACTTACATACTGCTATCTCATGGCCTTCTTTTAACTATCTTAGAGCATGCCTGTATCCATCAATCAATGCTTGTTCTGATTCTGAGGAATGCAAGGCCACGCTGACAGTTAAGATTGACGGAAAAATTACGGACATTTTAGAACAGAGGCAGCCTTTTAGCGCCGATAGTAAGGTTGATATTCTGCTGTCTAAATATATGTTTTTATTGAATAACTATGACGAAGACGACTATCACGAATTACTCACAGAATATCCGGATGATGAAATACACAAAGTCACAATATCAATACGGATAGAGCTGAGCTAGCCACTACCCGATAAACCATAAACCGACAATTCTTAAAAGGTGAAATAATGGTAACTATCGACTTCGGCTCAATAATCCTAAAAATCCAGGGTGATGTTATTTGGCTAGAGCTACCAGACGGCGAGAGTATGGGTGTCGACAAAGAGGTGATAGAAAAGCTTCTTCTCGAATACTACGCTGATAACTTTTAACAGACAGACAGTTCTTAAACGGTGAATACGATGGAAGACCACAGAATAATTTACCCACGAAGTCAGGATTTAATCGACTTTGCATATCGGTACGCTAAAGAAGCTCACGGCGATCAGCGGCGCAAATACACTGGGGAGCCTTATATGCATCACCCCGTAGCGGTTGCGCATATTGTCATGGAAACAAACCCTGATTGCGATATGGTGTGTGCGGCGTTGCTGCATGACGTTATTGAGGATACTGATAGGACCTACGAGGACATTCGTGATGCCGGATTCATGTGTCAAATAGCAGACTTGGTTCTTGAGTTATCCGATGTATCAAGGCCTGAAGACGGCAACAGGGAAACACGAAAGGCCATGGATCGGGAACACCTTACAGGAATATCTAATCGCGGCAAAACCATTAAGCTCGCCGACCTGATCCATAACTCTGAATCGATAACCGCATACGATCCTAATTTTGCAAAGGTTTACATGGCAGAAAAAAGATTATTGCTCGATGTGCTCAAGGGTGGCGATGAAATGCTTATGCGCAAAGCAAGATCTATTGTCGATGATTACTACGAAGACCAACATTAACTTATCGTAACATTCCACCAGTCGGAAAGGTGCTATCTTGAGGTTAAACCAGTTTGGACCGCCAGCAGGAATCGATCACGGTAAGGCCAAGACAGAATTTGCAGTGGTTGAGAAATGCCGCGACCTCCACGAATACGACAACATGAATACCAGGCAAATATCTGAATTGATGGGGATTAGCAAAGAGACTGTTCGCGATTGGATTGAGCTAAAAACGCGAACTTATGGTTAATGAAAGGAGATAGTGATGAGCGATATTTTTTATAGTGAAAACGGCGAGGATTATCGACACGATGAATTATCTGGCGCTGCCGGTGCAATCCTAGACGATGAAACTGATCTTCATGTTGGTTTTTTATTCTCTGTTTGGCAAGGGATCTGTAATCCCCGAAAGGCTTCCAGTTATGCGCCTGATGTTTTAGAAGCGATGGAAAACGATGCTTACGATGAAATGCCTGAATTCTCCGATAGCTGGCCAGATGCTACGGTTGAGCAAAGAAAGGAATTAGCCGATAGCATCCTGTGGATTATTGATACATGGGCAGATAAATATCATCATCAGCCAAATTTTGGAGCGATGAGTGAGTGCAAAGAGCGCTTTTTCAAAGTAACAAAAATGGCCGAATTCACTGATGATATCGAATATATAGAAATAACCGATGCCGAATGACAAAAAGCCCAGAAAGAATCCGTTCACCGACTGCTGGTGTCATGCCAGGCTTTCCAAGTCGGTGGATCATTGTCCATATGAGAATAATCCATACCGGGGCGCTTGGTTGAATGCGTTTAATAAACATAAGCAGGTTGATTTTATCGGGAGTAAGAAATAATGAAGACTCGACCAATACTATTCAGCACTCCAATGGTTCAAGCATTATTGGATGGCAGCAAGGGAATGACGCGGAGAATTTTGAAGTCGCAGCCCGAAGGTTGTCAATTGATATCACGGGACGCTTGCTCGCCATCCGGCTATTCGTTTATTGCTGATATGTATGATGACGAATATATCAAGTGTCCCTATGGGAAAGCTGGCGATCTTCTTTGGGTTCGTGAAACGTGGAGGCCATCGGTTGACGGCGAAGTTTCTTGCAGCGAATATAAAACGGGCGAGTTTGTGCCAATTGAAAATACGCCAGAAGCTGCCGATGCATGGATAGAATCACGAAAGGCTGTAGAGCAATACCCGATACTTAAGCCACCTGTATGGCGGCCATCGATATTCATGCGCCGGTGGGCTTCACGCATCACGCTGGAAATAACCGATATTTGCATTGAGCGATTAAAGGATATTTCTGAAGAAGACTGCGTAAGCGAAGGGATAAAAAAGCTCCAAGGTGGCGCAATGGTCGAATTCAAAACATTGTGGGAATCGATTAATGGCAAAGACTCTTGGTGGGATAACCCTTGGGTTTGGGTAGTTAAATTCAATGTTCATCGATGCAATATTGACGACTTCGCGGGCAGAAAGAAATGAACAGAGTACAAAAACAAATCATCAAAGACGCCATCGACTATCCTGAAAATCTATCTGAATGGGAGTCTGAATTTATCGACAACATAGCCGACAAAGATGATGACTATGAACTGTCAGAAGAGCAGAATTCAGTGCTGAATAGAATCGGGTCGAAAGTTTAAGAAAGCCAGATGGTATCTGGATCGTGAAATTACACAATTGGATAAAGGTAATGGATAAAATAAAATTATTGGATCATGGTTTCGCTCGTCTTGTCGATCATATGGGCAGAGATTTGTCGATAGCGAGGAATGCCCGTGTATCCTACGACGCAGAATGGCGCGCAGGTGACGACGAAGGAAGTGACGCAAGGCTGATCAATTACCTTTACAAGAATGGCCACAACACGCCGTTTGAGGCTGTCACGTTCACATTTGACATCAAGGCACCTATATTTGTTTTTCGCCAATGGCACCGACACCGCACTCAATCATTCAACGAATTATCTGCGCGCTATCGAGAACTGCCCGAGGAATTTTATATTCCGGATATCGATCAAATCACAACCCAGTCGACCGACAATAAGCAAATGAGAACTGATGAACAAAATCAGCACGCGGAATTGATTCGTGCCGCGATGACCTGCCACAACAAAGAAGCGTTTGCGCTCTACCGTGGAATGCTAGATCAGGGATGCCCGAGAGAATTGGCGCGCTCTGTGTTGCCGGTGGCGACTTATAGTCATATGTTTGCAACGGTTAATCTGCACAACCTTTTTAGGTTTCTATCTGAAAGAATGCACGAACACGCGCAATATGAAATTCGGGTATATGCCAATGCACTGCTTGAGTTAATTGAACCGATTGTTCCTGTTGCGGTGGCAGCGTTTAAAGAAAGTATGACCGATGATTGATTTCACACTAAAAACAATCATGGTCACAATATGCACCTGCGCCGGACTGTTCTGTATCGAGTATTACCGGTCGATAATTAATCCACCGTGCATGCCGATATATATTGTTTGCAATATGGCAGATGAAGATTGCGCGAAGATGACGGATCCGGAGGGATAATATGTGCAATTGCGTAAATGTAGAAATGGGCAGCTATGATAATCAGGTCGTAGTTCCGGTGCCTGAATATATTGATCTTCGTATGAACAATCCTGAACAGTACCGACGAGAAACAGTTTGCATTGATGCCTGCCTATTCGATGAGATCAAAGCATTGTGGCGCGTAGGAATAACCACCACAGGCTGTTGCTGCGGGCACAATAAGATTCAAGGATATATTGGCGTCTTGGATAGAGATATTCACAAAATGAAAGCACTGGGCTATGTCGTCGCTCACAATACATGCAGGCCGGGCGACGAAGACAGCTTTATACCGAAGAGTGGGCTATAAAATGGCATTAAGAATTCGACAAAACGGTTCTGTTTTATGCGCCGCTATTCACAAGGAGCAATGCGGTGACATTTATATTCCCGACAATATCAGTGAAATATTAACAGGATGCACAGGAGAGATCCCTGTCTTGGTCACTGAGCCGAATGAAAAGCATATGAAGCATGGCCTTTGGTGGTGGGCATATGGAGCAATACCTGAGTGGGCTGAAATAGATTATTGGTGGAAGTAATGAAGATGAAATACTACACAAGCGAGGACGCCGGAAGCGGGCAACATGGAATTTGTATCAAGTGTAAAAAAGGCCCAACCAAAGAAGGTCACGACGGATGCATTGGTACCCTACCCTCGCCCACAGTAATGAATGCTTGTTGCGGGCATGGCCGGGATGAATGTGCTTATGTTCAGTTTTGGGATGAACCGAGAATAAGCGGTGCCGAGGCTCTTAAATATATCGATAACAGGAAATCAAAATGAAACAATCAGCGGAGTTTGAAGAATCAATGGAGCGCGCCAAGGACTTTCCACTAATCCAGACGGTTGCGCGTAGTAAATATTTGAAGCTGAACGATAAAATTGATGTGCTGGTTAGGGTTCAGCGTGAAATGGATAGACTAAATAAGAGGTGATTTATGGCTACTAAAAGTAAGTTCAGAGGACATGACGTTGAATATAGAAACGAAGAGTGGTTCTTTTGTGAAACTGGGTTATCAATTATAGAAACCCATATCGACATGCCGTGCGGGCATTGTGGAAGGGGCGATACGCCAGAGGGTCATGACGGCTGCTTGGGAACCTTGCCGGGGGTAATGAACGCATGCTGCGGGCATGGTGTAGAAAGTGAGGCATACATACAGTTTTCACCGGGTGTCGCTATATATGGCGGGGAAGCTGCGGGGGAAATTCACCGACTAAAAATGCAGGTTAACCCCCCTTCTTCAGCAAAGCCTTAACGATTTTCTCCCCGTTCTTATCAATAAACTCAATAATCTTGTAGCAGAAAAAGCCGCATATCATCAGGTATCCCGGCTTATTCGGTCCATCAGGCAGAAAGATATAACCAACAACGCCGATAAAGAATGCCAGCATTGATGTTGTGAGAAGGTGGCGGAATTTAAATTTGATGTGCTGCCGATCGATATAATAAAAATAATTGGCCAGCCCTCCGAACATCCCAATTAAGCCGGCGTCCAGATATTGGATATAATCATTGAAGGGTTGAATTAATATCGAAGTGTCCATTCATTTCACGCCGCCAGCCGATAATTATTCGTCGTCCTCTTCTACGAGCACCTTTATTCCCGACAGCACAGCCTTAATGAGAGTGTGGATCACGCCTATGTACGCGGCGGTCTCCAACAGTTCGGGTATTCGTATCTCGAACAGCACTACCATAATGACCAATATGGCCAAATTTATCTCGAATGACATCGGAGCCCACCATTAGTAGCGTCACCTCAATTGCGCAAAGTGCGGGGATTAAATAAATCATTGACCATATCTGCGTTGTCCCAAAGAATCTAAATTCTAATGGAATTCCGATATTGCATAGAACGGTAAATATTAAAGGGATTGAAACCAGTCGATAGGCTTTATTTGTAGCATCGATGAATTTTAAAAGTGCAAAGATATTGAGTGCGGCAGGAACGATGTATTGTGAGAAATCCAGAAGCCTGGTTATCGAATCACTCGCCGGATATATTGCGTCACGACCATCAATCCACATTGTTGTGCAATGGCCTATAAATCCAGCAAACAACAGCACCCATGCATACATGTGGCAAAGTCGGGTTTTCTGTTCTGTCGTACTTAGATTGGCTGCGAAACCGGCAATGACCGCAAATAGAATAAACGAATATTCCATTACTTTTCAGGATTTCGATCGCGCGGCTTTGAAGTCTGACCACCGGCTCCTTTGGGTTTTGATGCGGGTTTATTGGTTGATGCGGGAGTGGGTTTCTTAGCCATTTCGATTTCCTTTATACGATAAGATTTTATGCGATGACTTGATTATATCCGAAAACTGTTTTTATTCCACCTCTGCGGACCACCATAATTTTACATCGAAGCCGGGGCAGTATGATTTCTTTGAATCTAAGTCGGAGTGTCCAAGTACTTCGGCGTCGGGGAATTTGAAACGAATGGTTGCTATGTAATGCCTGAGTGATTGTAGCTGGTTCATCGTAGCATCGCCGCCACGGCCTATTAAGCAAACGCCTACTGAGTGTTGATTGTGGCCGTTAACGTGCGCGCCTGACCAGTATGTAGGCCTTCCCTGCTCTATTGCACCGTTCTCGAGTATCACAGAATTATATCCAATGCCCCACCAGCCCCTGGCCAGATGCCACAGGTGAATAGTCTCGGCATTATCACCGCGGCCTTGTGGTGAATCGGAGCAATGAACAATAATCTTTGTGATATTCACTTCTCATACCTATCAATCATCTTTTGTGCAGAATCAACCTTTCGCTTTTTCTTAAACAGCTCCTTTAGTTCGGGCTCTGATTTATTTGCCCTAACTTCCAGCTCTTCAACTCTTTCCATTAAATCATCTACACGCTGCGACTGTAATATAACGATCAGTGCTGAAAGAGATTCAACGGCCCTTTGTTCAACTTGAACGACTTCCTTTTTAATCTCTTTAACGTCGACGCTCTGGTCGTGCCTAGCATCTACAGCAAGAACGCTTCCGGCAATAAATCCTATCGATACGAGAATCGCTGAAGCTTCTTTCCACCTTGATAGAAATTTATTTACCACAAATTTCACCTGAATAATTGTCCATATCATGGCTTTTAATCGGTCCCAGATTACCGCCGATTTTCTTCATCCTGATATCGTGCTTAAAAAATGGGGGAACCATGGGAACAATATCATTGCCGTATCGATAGCCGATTACGTCGATGCCTTTCAGTGACTTCAGTCGGCCAACTCTCGGAGGTGCAAACGCTCGAACCACTTTGACATTATAGCCACGGCGGGCAAGGAATGCGGCCACGATTAAACAGATTGCAGCGCCAAGGCTATGACCAGAGAGGTACAGTGGCGTGGTTTTGTCTTCGATCATTAGTTCGACGTTATCGCATATTCTGACGGCTGCTTTGGTAAAGCCTGCGGGATGCCAGCCGAGCCCGGGAGTCCATACGGGGAAGAATCGAATATCAGTGAGAATGTCTTTCAATAACGATGATACAGAATGGCCGTTTTTGTTGGTGCCGCGAAATGCAAACGAGAATCCATCGGAATATGGCTGAAAGTAAGCCTCGACATTGCCGTCCACAATATTCGACATTTCATAGGACTGTTCAGCAAACCCCGCTAAGTCTTGGTCTACCTGGGGGAATTTCACTGGAAATCTAAATCGGTTATGGTGTTTTTCTTGGTAGTGCTGACAATACAGACGCCATCGGAGAAATTGATATACAGTTTCACGTCGTCCATGCCTTTTTTCGTGCCCTTGCAATAGAGAACATCTCCGGAGAATACTTGATAAATCAGACCAGCTTTGCCAGATGACGCCATGACATAATTAGTGCTCTCGCTTTCAGAGCCAATACCAGTAGTTCCGCAACCCATAAGAAATATTACTAAAACATAAAGAATATTACGCATATCACTCACCTGTATAAGTAAATCGAATTAAACGTTCAACCCATGGCGCCGGGTGATCTTTATCGCCGAATACTTTGAAGCCATGATTTACGCCATCAACAATGTAGAGCTCGCCGGTAGATTTTACGGCAGCCATTCGACTGGATTGCTGAGAGCTGACAACCGTGTCATCACTGCCATGAAATAATAGGTATTTTTTAATGGGGAACCGGATATTGATTGGCGAGGCTGTCTGCTTCTTCCTGCCACTGCCACCGGTATAGGTGTCGATCATTCTTTGAACGGTTAAACTGAAATCATGTTGCCTGGTAAGTTGATACGCGCCATAGAAACCGATAAAGCCGTCAATGATGCTTGGGTAATATGCATAAGTCAGCGCCGAGATGTTCGCCCCGGCAGATGTTCCAAGAAGCACAACACGGGATGCGCCAACACGCTTTTTGATCTTCATTGCGGCAATCATGACGTTGTGTGTAGGTCTGGGCTTTGGCCCTGTAACGCTCAACGGTGCGGTCGGTGCACCATTCCGCGCGAGAGTGTAATTGACTGATGCGACGTTTAAACCGTATCTGGCGGCCACATACTTTACCGCCTCACCTTGATCGAAATTTGCCGCACGCTTATCGCCTTTAACCCAACCGCCACCGTGGACCAAAATCAATAATGTTTGGCTCTGTCCAGTGGCCAGATCATACCGGTGTTGTGGTTCTGGTCCGTACGACTGGTCAGGGAAATATTCAGCAAAACACGATAAGGGGAATGATAAAATCAGGAATATTGACCATTTCATACTTGTAACCCTGTTAGCATTTCAGTCTGTTTAGCTTCATCAATGTACAATTGTTCAGCGGCTGCAAAATGATTGACGGCTGCGATATAATCATCATGACCGATCCAGATTTTTTCACCTTCAACGTTTATTTCACGGGCAATGTCGACGAAGTAATCGGCTACAGCGTCACCGGCTGCAGCGGCGGTTTTAATCGCCCCGTAAGCAGCAACACCCGTTAACTTTATAACTTCGGAACCGGTTAGATATTTTTTATAAACAGGTTCGGCGGGGGGTAATTCGACCGTTGGCCGTTCCGCTTCGGTTCGGTTTCCGGTGTAGTTAAAATATACAAAACCAGGGGAAGACATTACCTCCCCCTCGTCGTCCTTAAAAACAGGGGGGACTTGGTGTAAGATAGGGCCGAACAGTTCGTCCGACTCCCCGTCGTAATCGATTAGACCACCGTTGTTATGCTCAATAGCTATTGTTCTGCTCATGCGAAAAACGCCTCCCCTGGTGCAAAGTTTTCTTTATTTCCGACTGCTTGAAACCACCTATCCAAGTCTACGCGGTCTTTCGATCTTTGCCCGTATATAGGCTGGAAGCTGGCGGTGCCCGTTACCTGTGCGTCTGAAATCCAAACAACTGAATCATCGCTTATAACTTGCGCCACTAGGTTACCGTTCGTCGAGTTGTCAGCAGGTACACCGCTATCAAGACCCCTAACAGGAAGGGGCATAGGCATATTCCCATCGTACGGCATAATTATCGTTTTTTGTGTAGAACCTCGCTGCATAACGAACGATATAGCCGGACCGCTTAAGTCGTTGTTATCGGCCCGCAACCACGAACCTATAAGTATCTGTTTATCAGCGGTCATATACGACATGCGCATATTAAACGACTGGTTAGTACCGCCGGAATCGACTTTCAAATCAACCGCGTTCTGTTTAACCCCTGCGTTCGTATATTCCTCTTTCTTGGCTAAGCCTGTGGCGTCGTCCTGATACACGATAACCCACGTACTGTTGAATGGATCAGAAGGATCGAGCGGATAGAAGACTGGTTTAGATGATGGGTCGAATGTTACTGCTCCGCTACCCGCCGCCCAGACTGTCACCGCCGCCCCCGTTGCAATATCGACTTCAATTAATCTTAAGAACGAATTTACAGTGACATTGTTATTGGTAAGCAAGTACATCTTCTGGTTTGTAGTATCTTCATAATATAAACCTGTGGCACCACCTAGTATTTGCCCCCCAGTATTAAACAAGGTCGCCCAATCCACCGCCCCGCCAGGACGCTTACCCCGTCCCATAGATACGGCTGTGCTTAATGACGGGGCGACAGGAACAGCTATACCCGCGTAAACGTTACCCGCTATAGGTAAGTCGCGACCAACATCCCACGGGTAGTTGCTGCCTCCCCCGGTGGTGAAACTCGTATTGTACGCATTGATTAGCGTGGCTGAATTGTTGGCAGGCTTTACACCTAGAAACCCTCTGCCTCCACCAAATCTATCATCAAAGTTTGTCATAGTGTTGCCCCTACAGTGCCGACTACAATTATTTTCCAGCCGATTAAGCCGGCGACCCATACAGCGGCAATTTTTGTGTTGTCTGCATTTGTTGAATTCATGACGAAATCTGTTGCCGAGCCTTCAATGCTCTGGCTATTTCGTCCAATAGTCAGCGCGTTTACAGAATAAAGCTGATCTGTCACCTGCTCGAAAAACACAGTCGCGCCAACGAATAGATCTGCAATCGGCGGCAGATTCACAGTTAATGCCGCGGAAGAATTGGCCGGTTGAACATTATCACCGACGGCGGCAGTAGTTGCATCAGCTCTACTAATACGTTTACCGCCTGTTGCGATTGCCTTATGTGTTTGAAGGTTGTCATCACCGACAGCGGGAGTTAGTGTTTGACCAGACTCGGTGATGGCATTCTGGACATCATTGGCGAAATCATTGAACTCATCCGCATCGAGCTGGCCTGTTGGTCCACCGGTATTGTCAAACTTCGGCGTTAAATCTTTCACTTAATCGACTCCAAATATTATGTCGCAATTGTCTGGCTTCAGCTTAGTGAACAAACATTCCAGTATTGCAAATTGAGCACTACCAAACAGTATAGGAAATATTAGCGGAAAATTGTTACCAGAAAAGGGAAAAGTAACAACGATGGTAAATTGTCCCTCTGGTTCTGCTATCCCCGCATCTATGCCAGATCCTACAATAGTACCGGGGAATCCCAAAATTGTTGCTAAATTAATAAAATCATCGCTTGTCTGAACACCTAATGAGGCAAGCTTAACCAATACGTGCAGACGCCTTATTTCTCGATCGGGTTCTTCTGCCCCCGGGAAGCATTCATCGGGTATGCCGACAGCCTGTTCCCAGTTCTCCAAAAACGATGTGCCTGGCTGCGATGGTATGAATTCGCTGTTGTATACGGCCATGAAACACTGAACATCCAGCAGTACACCGGATAGACCGAGCAATAAAGCATTTGTATTTGTGAGCGGTATTAATGCTGATTCCCATAACTCGCCACCAGGCAAATACGCCGCTAGTGATTCCTGCGTTTCAATCAGTAATTTATTGTCTATTACCAATCCTGTCATGGGAGCGCCGTATAGTCGTCTGTGCCGTGCGTTGGAAGTTCGCCGGTGCCAACAGTAATATCGCCTGTCGGCGAGCTCAATTCAAACGATGTGACAGTGAAACCGGTGTCTGGGTCGATAGTGTTGAATATGGCGGCCCTGTATGCGTCTTGATCAATATCAACATTAACATCAACTTGTTCGCCGAAGAACTGATCCAAGTTAGCAGTGACCGCAGATCTCATTGTTGTCGAATCTGGCGCAAGGCCAGTAAAAACGAAGTTTTGAGGCAGTGCCGTTGGTGCGGCTGTATCCACAAAGGAGTCAGGAGTATTGGCCGGGGTAATCTCTAAAACAGCTGTATTTACATCGGCGATTTCCGGAGCCGTCGGTATTGGGTCTGCGTCAAGATCTCGAGTGAAGTATATCTGAACTCTGCCCAAAGGAATCACGCCGGTAGAAACAATCGTTCCAGTGGCTGGTGTCGATGGTGACCCGGAAACCAGATAAGCAAATGATGTCGCGCTTATGACTAAAACAGATGCGTCGGTGACGTTGTACGCTGCCTCGACCGCGCCAGTAACGGTTATTTGCGCAGCGTCAAACAATCCATGCGGCGAAGCCGTCACAACCTTTGCGAAAATATCGAACCGATTGATTGAAGTAATACTGACCGTGCCTATTTGCTGCCCTGATTTTTGAATGAATGTGCGGGTAACACCTGGGACTTCAGCTCTAATCTGTTGATCGATATCAGGCGTGGCAAAGTGAGATACAGGATTTCTTATCTTATCGGTATAACGCTCTTTATATTCGGCATCTGTTTCCTCATCAGCGCCTCCGGACATTTGGGAAAAATCAACATTGGCAACATTGTCGACGCCGGCAATCGGAGAAGCCAGGGAAAGAGGTGCATCCAATAGTTGGTTAGTTGCCGCGCCAAAAGGATCCTCTGGGTTTACAGGAACTAATGCTTGTAGCGGTACGCTTGCCGATGTGAAGTCAGCGGTTATGGTTCCTGTCGCTGGAGAAGTTGGTGTTGTTGCGATGGAGTAGGTAAATGTTTTAGCGCCGGTGACCTGTATTACCTGAGCGCCGTTATATTCAGTTTCTACGGCCCCCGCTATCGTCACGGCGACGTTTGACCCGAGCAAGTGATCATCGTCGGTGGTTACGGTTACAATGGTTCCCAGCAAAGTAATACTGGCTACAGTGAGGCTTTGAGCGGTGACAGTGGCCGCAGCGGTTGATGAATATTGAACGCCAGACAATTGATAGACGGTTGATATTGGAATAGGTGATGTTGCAACACCGGTCGCCGCTACATTGCCGACTGATCCTGTCGCCGCCGTTCTATCGCCAATATAAATGGATCCCCATCGGTCCGCGAATTCATCCTCCGCGGTGTCCGGCATGTTCTGCTTAATCGCTTCTTTAAGCTGAAGAACATTGTCGAAAGCTCTGTTTGCGCCGGCAATAGGAATGGCACCAAGCCAACTAGCCTCGAAAAATACATTAGGCTTATTTACATTGGGTACTTTTTCAAGCTCACGCTGAACATCGGTGAGTGATTTTTGCACCATTTCATCGGCTGTTTGCGGTAAGTTGTCTTCAAAGGCCATTATTCAGTCTCGGTGATTCCGCTGCGATCCCATAGCGGCAATAATCTTTTGTCTATCTGCCCGTTTGGTCTTTGTGTCTGGATCAATAAGTTCACTGAGCCGTTGGATAGATCAATATCACTAACAACCCTCAAAGCATAGTCCTCGTTTATAAGCCATGCCAAACATTCATTAGCGGCTGAAATAATGCCATTGATTACCGACCGGGTTAGTCTTGACTGATAGTATAGCCAAATCTTTGAACCCCTTTCGAAATCCGGTGTCGATTCGTTACCTATCCAGCCCCTTCTAAGCTCTGGCCTTTCAACTTCAGATTCAGACGCGCGCTTTTCTTCATAAACTGAAACCAGTATAGCAGTATCGAAAAACGATTCAGTTTCAGCGTCGCCGTTTTCAGCAATACTGAAATCCCATGTCTTGCCTTTTGGCCTGTTTAATACCGCGTCTGTCATATGCTACAACCTAATTCACTGGATTTTGATTGTACAGCTGCCACTGCTTCGGCTTGTTTGGTTATCGTCGCCGCTTGCAGTGCCAACAGTTTGGTGGAAGGTCCTGAGTATGTGGCCACCACTGCCGTGATCCAGTCGACGATCTCGCCCAGATCCGCGCCGGGAACAGTGAGCAGCGGCAACAACTTGGCTAGTGAATCCGTAATTGAAGCTAGAGATTCAGTAAATATACTTTCTATTTCCACGTTTAATTCAATTAATTCAGAACAATCTTTAACTCCGTCCACTCGCTTTATGAGTGAGTCATAATATTCAACAGTTGCCATTATACTATTCCTGTAATTATGCCATCTTGAACAGTAATCACTTTCCCTTCACCACTTGAGAAACTGCCACTAGCCCCCGTCCCAACTGACACAGACCCGATAACAGTGAGAAAGTTTACATTGTTCCTGCTCTCATTTGCATTGGTTTCGAAGTTTGCGGACGGACCTTCAGCTGTCGCTGAAATATCAGTGTTTTCTTTATAGATTATACGGCTTTGTGTCAATGGATTAAAAAACGCCACCTCACCGCGCTTTAAATCTTTAACCCTATCCTGTGAGCGATCTGGAAGCAGAATAATATTGCCATCGTCGCCGCCGACTAGAGCGAATAAACACAGAGAATTTTCAGGTAGATTGTACGACATGCCATAAGGCGCATAAATCTCAGCGTCATCAACATCACCGTTTTTTGAATACTGCTGGATCCTAACGTCTTTATCGTCAGTACCCTCTTTTGTGATGTTTGCGCGGTCAAATCCCAAAGGGGCTGTCCTTTTTTTCTACCGGTGGCGGCTCTTGTAGTGAGACATTATAGGAATTTCTATCAACAAGTGAAAGTTTCGACAATGTACCACCTGATCTGCTTTGGTGAAAGCGAACACTATCAGTCAGCATTATCTCATTTAGCCCGGCATATTCGTCGTTAACAGGAACCAGCTTATTGATTTCCCAAATCTTTCCACCCTTTGGCCTTACGCCTTGGACGGTGACCGAATAGTCACGGCTTTTGGCGCGTCGAATGTTGCCTTCCCATGTTGCCCGGGACTGACACTGTTCTGATGAGGAAGATTTTTCAGCCTTTTTAACCAGCTGCCTATTTAATCCGAAATCAATCATTGTCTGGTCTTCAGCGCTGCCGACCTGGTTAACCGATTCCTCTGGATTTAATGAACCGGCAAAAACACTGGCTGATTCGTTTAACTGGGATTGAACAAAATATTTATCGTATCGCCTGGATAGGTCATAGGAAGCAGAGCCATCAATGATATTACCACCACCGCCAAACAGATTGGTCAATGTAACGTTTAGCTCTTCTGTGCCAGTTCGATCGATAACGATATTGCCTAAAGCATCGGAGGTCAAAAGCACCTGTCTTTTTAGCGCGAGTTTATTGGCATACTCGAAAGCATTTTCACCGACGCTGGCACCAATTTTATCCTCAGTCTGTGAGAAGTCAGCTAAGCCTGAAACGTTATTGACAATAGATAATGTTGATTTGAGCTGTGTTAAAGCCTTCTGAATAGCTGCTTCTAGCGATATGTCGGTTAATATGGAGAAAGGTAGTAGTGATGAATCAATGAAGTTTGCGGCCTTGCTGCGGCCAGTCATTGTGATTGTATGGCCTTCTTTATTGTATCCCGGGGTAACTCTGAAGATATTCCCATCAATAAACAACTCGTTATCGATAACAATTTTTACAGCTTCACCACCGGTGAAAGGAATGGCCCTGTCATTTGGTCTGGCAATGACTATTGTGAAGTCCCTGACCAGGGCCCCCAATGACGCACCACACTCAACCGAAATTAATCGTTCATATTGAATGCCCTTGGCGTCTACAGTGATCATGCGGTCAATATATCAACTTCACCGCTATAATACGATACGTTGATATCTTTGTTGAGATTTATCAAATCCTCGGCAAGCGCGCTATCACCGAAAAAATCAAATGATACCAGCCTAACCGGGCGCGTGTTAACTTCAACCTGATCAACTCTTTTTGCAGATAGCTTTTGATCGTTTAATACCGCTTGCGTAGTTACCCGGATATCATCGAGGCTATTAAGAACTTCTAAGCTCAAGCTCATGCCACCACCTTTTCAAAAACTGATTCAAGATTGTTGGAAACCGAATCTATCTCGTCGACAGTACCGTATTCAATCAACCCTGCAGCCTGGTAAGCAACTGCAAGCGCGGATCCCTGTATAGTCTTATTCAGAGTGCTGTTGTTCAAAGCCCTCTCAGAGAGCCCTGTGGTGGTTTCAACGATAGGCGTGTCATCGTCACCGAAATCAAAGAACCGCCCTGATACCTCAAGGATTTGCTCTGGTTCGTCGTATATATTGGCAATGTCGCCCATTAGGTCAGTTATTTGTATGCCAAGCTCTTCAGGGTTGCTAATTAAACTGTTGATATTTTTTGAGAAGTCATTAACCGCGGCCTTGAATCCATTGGCCAGCCCGCCCGATATGGTTGCGGTGGTTACATTTTTAATCAGCGATATGACAAAGCCATCGAGCTTACCTTTTGCCGACTCAAAGTTTCCAGTCGATGTGCTTGTGACCTTGAATTTATCTTTGACCTCGGTAGAAAATGAATCCAACACGACTAGTTTTTTCTGCGTAATCTCGCTACTGGTATTAATCAGCTTTGTCGGAATGCCTTCTGATTCGTCAAGCTCAAAAACAAGTGGGATTTCCACCCTGCCAAGCGCGCTCATCCTTTCTTCGAAATCGACGGGGAATGCAACAATATTTTCTATTCGGCCATAAAACGGATGAATCAGCGTTCCCTTTCCACCCTCTTCGATTTTGGCAAGTAACCTGTCCCTATCCTGTAAATAATTGGTTCCAGTGATGACGGCAGTGAGTTGGTACCCTCGAGGGTTTAGGCCTTGATCCTCAATAGAATTTTTGTTGCTGTTGATAAACTTGTGAATTATTTGAGCACGGCCAACTCTTGTCCGGGAAACAGTACAAGGAAACTCTACACCTTTGAAAGAGGCTGTGTGTAACTGTTCAATCGTCATCCTGCCAACCCTAAGCCAATATTGCCTTGTGCGCCCTGGAAGTTGCCACCAGAGCTCACAGATTCGACGTTGTTGCCCTTATCCCTTACGACTATCTCGCCGCTAACAGTGGCGTTTGCATTAGCGCTGGCGACCGCTGGGCTCGCCGTAGGTGGAACAAATGATGATTGGGGGCCTGTTGCGCCCTCGGGGCCCAAGCCAAGGAAGCTGCCGCCTAGATCGAACGCGGTGCTTAGGTCGAATTGGCTAAAGTCCAGAGTTGCAAATGCGGCGACTACCTGGGCTACGACTGTCGCTATTCCTTTCAAAATAGCGAGAACGGGTTTCACAACAAAAAGAATGACCTTGAATGCGGCGGCAAACGCCACGGCTACAGAACCAGCCGCAGACGCCAAGCCAGTTAGAAGTAAGCTGAATGCTTCCACGTCGGAGGAATCGAGACTACCGAGAAACTTGTTGATGCCGCTGGTTAGAAAACCAATAGAAGGAAGCGTTTTGTCAAAAATACTCGAAGCCAATAAGGAAAGTTTGACTTTCATTCCTTCCACGCCAGAATTAAATGTAGCCATTCTAACCCTGGCTTGTTCGGTCGCTACGCCTGTGGTTTTCAGCTTCTCGTTTAATTGTGTTATCAAGGGAATGTTTCTAAGCAATGCGCCGGCAATTTTTTGATGCTCTTCACCAAATAACTTTGATTTCAACTGTGCCTTAGCTGCGGATCCTTCTGTTCTCTCGAGCATATCGGCAACTTGGGACATTACTCCGTCAACGCCAAGATTTTTAAAATCAAACCCTGCCTTAGTCAGTTTTATGAATATCGCTTGCAGACCGGTACCCGCCTGACTAGCGACAAAACCACCTTTAGCAACAACCTGTATGGCTGCGTTTAACTCTCTGAAATTTATACCCGCATCGACAGCAGAGCCACCGGCTATTAGTATAGCCTCTCCTGTATTTCGTATTTCTGATGACCCAAACTTGGCACCGGCAGCCAGGATATCGACAAACTTTCCTGCCTGATCTGCGCTTTGTCCAAATATGTTCAAACCCCGGGCAACTGTATTTACCGCTTCCTCCATTTCAATGCCAGCAGCGTTCTTCAGCAATAAAACCTGCTCAGTTACATCGGATAATAGCGCGGTATTTTCAAGAAGTTCAGGTTTTGCAGAAGCGACAGATTTGAACGCAAGCGCCACATCGGTAGGCATAACACGAGAAGCAATAGCGAGCTCTTTAACTTTACTCTTCAGGAAATCAAAGTCACCACCAACGGCGCCGGTAATAGCCGACAAGTCAGCCATAGAGTCTTGAAATTTTGCACCCTCCTGTATCAATTTCAAAAGACCTAACCCTGCAATAGCAGTAGCAGCAAATGTCTTTATCTCAGAAGTTAGTTTCGATGATGCTTTCTGTGTGAGATTTGTTTCTTTCCGATAGGCCTTAAGCTTTCGTCTGGCAATTAATGCCGCTGCCTTTACTTTCCTGAGAGCTCTTTCCTTTCTAGATAGCGTTTTAGCAGCACCCAACGATTCCCTTTTTATTTTAGAGATATTGTCAGCAATCCTTTTCGCTTCTTTGGAAAATTTGTTCTTAGCTGTGAAGACCCAGCTCACATCAAATGACATTACCCTGACTCCACTATTCGTTTCTCTTGTTCGGCAGCCTTATTTACTACGGTGATTTCGGCAAATAATTCATTAAGAGGTAGGTTGATTAGTCTTTCTATCGGTGACCCGCCATTCGTGAACCTGGTCACCTTGTAGCAATCTAGCATTAAATCATCGTAACTCGTCGATAAAGTTACGAATTGATAAAATTTCCGAGATACTCCCCCGCGAGTTTATCAAAATCCCCGGGCGTCATGTCGTCGATATTGGAACCATTTAATTTGTGATCGTTCTCGCCGTCGATATATGCGACACCTGAGATAAGCAGAGCTTTCATGTAAAGAGACATTCTGGATCCGTCACCTTTATCACAATATGACCGGAACAAACCCAACAATAATTTACCGTTTTCTATTTCGGTTTTACTGTCTTTGTCTTCCTTTTTGGATTCCTTGTTGGCTTCGGAGGCCTCAACAGCTGCACTCTTTTCGTCTTCGTCCATCGTATTGGCCATATTAGCCATGGCATGAGCATAAATCTCACGGATAGGATCAGCCTTATCCAATTGCTTCATTGAAAAAGGGGAAATGCGAATAAACTTCGCCGTTACATCTTCGCCTTGAAAATGATATTTAAACCCGTCATCTAAAGTAACGTCGACACTCATATTAAACCGCCTGGTCGCACTGGAATTCTACGGGGATTTCGCCATCTGCGCCGTGAGAACGTTCAGGGTCATCAACAACGGATGCATTCTTGAATGTTCTGCGGAATGATTGCTCAACACCGCCAACTGTTTCAATGCCCGTATCGGTTACGGTATTTGTGTTGAGTGCATCTTGCCACCCATCAATCAAACCCTCATTCACAACGCTCGGCAATAGCACGAAAGAAACAGAACCCATTGAGTCCTCGAAATCCTGCGCAAAATCCTGTGTGCGAACATTGCCGACAACGACAGTGCGAACCTTTGATTTAGCTACGCCGCGCTTGTACTTGAAAGAATTCGGCTTTATGGCAACAGGGTCGCCGTTTACCGTAATCGTATCATTCGCAATAGACATTTTTAAGCTTCCTCTGTTTCAGTGACACCCGAGCTTTCAACAACATCGAAAACGATTTCAATGGTGCCATTGAGCTCTCGAAGCTGTACGTTGATTGGAGTTTTAACGGTCCATGTAATAGAACCGGTTTGAAGGTCTGGTACGACAACCATGTTTGCAATGAAGAAATTAAGCGCCTCTTGGCCACCCTGAGTAAGAACAAATCCCGCTTCGGCCAAAATGGTATAGAACTCTGTTAATTTTGCTTCGAAAAGTATCTTGTTAACCATTGGCCGGCCAGCAACTACGTCCCCACCAGTCAACCGTGATTGCGCATATGTTAATCTCAAGTTGCTGTCGTAAAATTCTCGGATCCCGGTAGCAGTATCGAAATAGTTTACAAATTTAAATGAATCGTCTGGGTTTCCACCTGAATCGGTAGTTCGCAGCGTCATCTGCTGGCCCAAAACAACTTTGTTGCCGGCTTTGTTGTTGCCCATTACTGACAAGCCTGCATCGTTGAGCTGTTCAATTTCAAGTCTCGTCCATCCGATACCCTGGGTAGATGGCAATAGAGCATTAACCGGAGTATTTGCCAGAGGGCGCGAGGCTAATGCGGGACCACCAGTGCCATCTAAACCAGATGCACCGACATTCAAATCAGCGATCGCAGCGCCAACAGTTAATTTAACGCTTCGAAGTGCGCCAGCATAAGCCGCCAAAACATAAGGCAGCTCTGATCGGTCGTTCCCTTTTATAGTCGACGTGCTGATCAGTTTCTGTGAGTGGTAATTAATAAACGTATTCTCAGCTGCAGCAACAGCCAAGTGATTAGATAACGTATCTGAGGCTGCGACATGGCCCAAGCCGTCCTGAATGTCATCAGTAACATTGAATCGAGCGTCGACTAATGCAACCAGCTCAGTAAGATCATTGGACCAGCTCCAAACAATAGCCTGGTAACGAGTATCGCCGATGACATCAAAAATTCCTGTCAATGTTGGGTCGGTTGCTCCGCCTGTCATAGCGGTTACTGTTTGAGTTATTCCTGCAACAGTATCGCCGACTTCCAGGTGGATTCCATTACCTTCTGTGCCTAGATTCTGTGCCGTAAGAGCAACACTACCAGCTGTATTAACGCCGGTAACAGGCGCGCGAAGATTGGCGGTAATTGCCGCTACCAGTGCGGCTCCGACAACGGTGGCCGTATCACCAATGGCAACAGCTATGGATAATTTGTTGTTACGCTTGGACCCAACTATGGCGGTCAGCTCACCCGCTGCAGTAGCGGTGCCCGTATATGCAATTGATCCTGTGGCCGCCGTTCCTGCTGCGTCAGAAAGGAATATGGCATCAACGGCGGTATCAGTATTGGCCCGACGAATACCGCGAACGACAGCGGCACCCATTGAGGTAATCCCCGACAGGCCATCAGCATCAGCCTGGATATCAGTATTCAGGTCTCCGGAGGTTGCGGTGCCCGCGGCGGTCTTCTGACTTGCCACAAGGATTCGCTGCGGTTCGTTGGCGACCTGTACTACGGCCCCGGTCAGTGTGGTTGTGGTTTTGGGGAAGCTTATCTTGGTCATTACGAATCGACTCCAATAGATTTAGTTGGTTTGGCTGTCTTCTTCTCAACAATGGAAACACAACCGTCAATGTCAGAATCTTTAATGCGATCTCTCCAGTACTTCGATGTAGGAATACCATTGTTCGCACTGACTTTAATCTTTTTGCCTTTTGGGTAGCCTGGCAAGTCCACATTAATCATCAGTTCAACATGGCAATCTTTACACGTCATAATAGCCTCACAATGGTTCGTCGTCTAAATTTATGTCATCAAGCAAGGTTTGATCGCCTTGATCAGTAGTAATACTACCAGCAATATCGCGAAATGCCACATTAAAGGGTTCAACCGCCAGATCTTTAGTGCCGATTTCCTCCATAAACTGGAATTCTACGCCGTGCGTGTAAACAGCACCGGTATATTCAACGACTCCCGCGGATATAAATTTGGACACGGTTTTTGAATCGGTATCGAAATCAGTACCCGGTGACCAGCCAACCAATGCACGTATCATGAATCGCTCAATATCGTCCATTGTGTCGCGCTCATCGGCGCCGGAAGTAGATTGTGTGACTTTTTGAAATATCAAAACACTGAAGGCGTTTAGAACCTGTTGCCTGTTATCACCCGATACGCCGCCTGAATCAACACCATCGTTCAAAGCTGATCGCGACCTGGATACAACCCTGTCACCGACCACTACAAAAGCGACCAGTTGATTATTAGAGATATCCTTGGTTTCAAATACCTCTTTGGCTCGTTCGATAGTCACTGCTGAATAAATTCGGATACCGAGAACTACGCTTGCATTGTCGACGTTTGCGGGCTCTGTCAGTGTTACAGGGAGCTCATAGGTAAATGATGTCGCGCTGGGTACACCGGTTATGGTCACTAGTCCGCTGTAGCCAAATGGAGATCCGGGCAATACTAACAGCGGGCTTCCTGTTGATGATGCTGGCCCGGAATCTGCAACCTGAAACGTGAATTTTTTCCTGTTTGGAACAGTTCCTGTCAACTTGAAATCAAAAGTGTCATTGAATTCTGCCTCGTTAGCGCCCTCAATCGTGATGGTATCAAACCAGTTTTCGGTCAAATCGTGATTTGTGGCAGTGATGGCCGTTGCTGTTGTTCCGGAACGTGTGATAGATGTGATTTCAATAGGTGCAGCAGCGCCAATGACGTAAACAGAATCGCCAATGCTTTTACCGTGCGCGGCGGTTGTTGTTGCTGTTGCAGTGGTACCCGATGGAGTAATTGACACCAGCGAGACTTCCCGGGAAAACCTGTCGGTTAATTTCGGTATCTCGTCTTCAAGCCTTTTTTCAATATCTCTGGCTTTCATGGCAGTTTGGTTAATTCTCTTTCAATGTTTGAAGAAAAATCGTTGTGTGCATTCTTCTGCGTGGCCCTGACTGTATTTCTAAGGCCTGGCCTGGCAGACATTTTACTGGTGCCACTTTCTAGAAATTCTGCGTGCTCAGCGCCCTTGCCTGATCTTATACCCCATTCCAATTGATCGGATCCAGATATTTGATAGCCACGGGCTTTACGCATTGTGCCTGTTTGATTTGCTGGTGTCTGCCCCGGTGCTGATGATTTGTGCCTGCGGCGTGCACCGCCTCGAATTCTCTTTACATAAACCTTGCCGCGTTTGTTTTTGGCCAGCATTTGTTTGGATAATTCGTTGTTTAAATCGTCACCAACTTCAAAGAATCCCTGTCTTATGCCTCGTTGAGTACGCTTCTCCAAATCCTCGATAGCTATGAATGCGCGCTTGTTTCGTGTCCCGGCTTTAAGCACTGGCCGCATTCCTATTAATCGAACCTTTCTTGACGCATAGAAGCTGTAGGAATTCGCTCAGCTCTTCGAAATTCTCTTGGCTTAATATTGAATACCGCTGATCACTGAACAATATCCATTTCTCGCCGGTAATAGCTTCTTCCGGAAACCGGATGGTGAATCTATGGGTGACCTCAATATCGCCGCCATTGACTTCATCGACAACAAAAATACCCTTGACGGTTTCAAGCATCGACCATGGGGAGAATAGAGTAGTGAATTCTTCGACTTCTGTTTCGCTATCGAATCCATCGTCAAGCGATCGGTCCTGAATAGCTATTACCTTATCCAGATCACCAATACATATCTGTCGATGCTTGCGGCGAATCTTTACGCATTTAGGCATTATCGGGCTCGACTCAAAGCGGCTTGTACGACTAAATTGATGGTATCCGTTTCATTTGAAACAAACACCTCGAGGAAATCAGTCTCACTTAGGGTTAATTGCCAGAGCACAGTTGTGGAACGAGGGTCATTTTGGCCTACAAGATTTGCTTTGCAGCTGTTAGCTATCACAGTGCCATTCAGTGCGAGACAGACCTCAATTGCCTTGTTTGATCCACTTACCGCAACAATGGTTGCAGTGATATCTACCGGAGTTGTTAAATCTCTCTCGGCGTTATAAGTGATTCTTCCTGTGGTATCGCCAGTGTAGTGAGAATTTCTTTCAACGACCCATGTTCCCGCGACTTTTACATGCGTACCGGCTACCGATATGACGGTTTCAGTGGCATTGGCGTTAAGCGATACCATCGCATCAGGCATTGTGTCGGGAATACCGCCATTGAAATCAAATGCCCACCGAATGTCATTAGTAGTGAGCCCAGATATGCCGGCCATGCCGCCGATAAATGTCGAATCTCTGAAAGTACCAATGCTGCCAGAGGCGATGTTACCGCTACTGCCTGCACCAGATACACCGACCGCCCCGGCAGGCGCAGACATGAGAATATTGGCAATTTCAAGATTTGGAGATACTGCAGAACCTAAATCGATGCCGACAAAAGTTGCAGATGCAGATAATAGCCCGATTTTAGATAATGAAATATTTACCCACGCACTGCCTGCAAAAGTAATACCGTCATCGCAGCCAAGACCGTTGACGTTATCGATAGTTACGGCTGACAATCCTGTGAAATCTGCCCAACTTGCGCACCCGGTAACCATGACATCTTGTATTTGTATATTGTTGGTACCTGGCACTGCGACATCAGAGAAGTCAAACACCTTGCCATTTGGTGCAGCAAGATCAGCTTCAAAGATATTAAAACTCGCATCGACACCAGTGAACATTGTTCCTGTGCCGGTATAGGTCAGCGTTGGGCCAAATATGTTTCCGCTGGTCCATGAAATATTGCCTGCACTTGCGTCGATTTCATTGATCCCTAGAGAGACATCATCGCCGAGAGTGTAATTGGTATTGGCAACCAGTGTGATTGTCCCTGTGACCGGCGCAGGTAAGTCTGTCAGCGTGTTAACGAGAACACTGGTATTGGCAAGGAATAATTGACCGAGATTGGCGAGCGTTGCCTGCTTGGACGTTCCCGCTGGGTTGCTGGTGGTGTCAGATACATCAACGACATGGAGAATATCTACAGCCGTAGGAACCGCTAGTGTCGGCTGGTCCGTCAGAATCGCAGCGTTAAGATTTGCAGCACCAACAAATAATAGAGCCGTGATAAAGCGATTGAAATATTTCATTGGATTACCTTAGTTGAAGTCTAAATTTGTGCCGTCTTGAAGATCAAAGTTTGTGCCATCCTGAAAATCGAAGTTTACTGTTGCAGCGGGTGGTGGAGGCTCGATTATCGGCTGAATAATATCTTGAATGATATCTTCCAAAAATGTGTTTACGACTTGGCTCACTGGGAAAGACTCACAAATATTCCGTCAGTGGGTCCCGTTGTTCCAGTGACGCTCGCACGAATCATCATACCAGGCGCTAAATAATTTAGTTTTACTGATCCGTCAGCAGTAAAGCTACCGCTCGTCAATGCAACCCATCTTGTAAGTGTATCTTCCTCGGTAGCAATTTGCAGCTCGACTGTAGCTCCGCCAAATTCTGTCGCTGTAATAAGTACGATTGCCGGCCCGCCTCTACTGATGAATGCTTCGCTATCTTGGCTGGTGCTGATATTGTTCAAAAGAATTGTCATTGTGGCTCCGTTTACAGATTCTCTATTCTGTTTTGCAAATATAGCATTTTAGACACACGCGGCAAAAGAAGGCCATTTTTATCACCGAATTCACCACAGTCACCACGATTGGCATACATGTCAGCAACGTGCTGTATGACGCCTTCAGTGACCCATGGCGGCATATCAGTATCGCTGTCGCCAAACCCTGTCTTAAACGTGACCTGAACAGCCTGAAGGCGAATATCGGCATTAGTAGGCCATGCCGCAGATGCAACGGTTAAAACTTCCGAGTAATCGCCTTCAAGAGTGTTGTAATAAGTGGTGGCGTCAACAGTAGTCAGCACACCAGCCACAAAATATTGAATAAGATCAATTGTTTGCAACGGTGATTTTCTAATCTCGAAGCCGATATTGCCGACATCAGACGGGAGAATTGAAAAGACGTTCTGATAATAACCCTCGGAAAACCCTGGGAAGAAGTCACGAAAGGTTTTATAGGTTCGGGTAATAAAATCTCTTCGCGTGAATTTCTCGGCGTAATCGATGGCGGCGGTGATGTAGGCTGTTAGCAGATCATCTTGATTAGTGCCGGTTATCTTCAGGTGATTTTTAACCGTTGGCAATGATACTGCTAACTTTGCGGGAGGTGCCGTTACCGTGTAGGTATAGGCACGATGCTGAACCGGCGCCAGTCTCATTAGCTAGGCAGAATCTCCAACGTTACAACGCCATTTGATGCGACAGTACTGAGGCCATCTTTGACGATCTCAATGGCTTCGGCTGCTGTAATAACATTCAGCGCAGAAGGAGTAGACTGATCTACAGTACCAGGAAGTGATCCAGAGAACGCGATAGTAATAGCAGCACCGGTGACAGCAGTACCGCCAATCTCGAAGGTCAGCCCTGCATTTGCCGTGGTGATAGTCGTATCAATCACGTTACTGATTCCAACGATAGTCCCTGCAACGCCAGGAACAACCCAAACACTACCAGAGCTTGATATATCGCCGATTGCAACGGTTACCAGTTTGGTTTTGAGGCTTGCGCCGGCTGGTGTCTCGACAGTACCGCCAAGAATCAAAGGATTATCAGTGCTGCCACCGACCGGCTGTTCAAATCTGTTGTCTACATTTTCGAGTGACATAATAGTTCCTGTTGAATTAAAAATTCACTGTGAAATTACTTTTTAGCCTTTTTCTTGCCGGGCTTCGATAGTTTTTCTTTACTCTCCACTGTCAAATCCTTTTCTTTCGATTCGGGTTCGACTGCAGGTTGTTCGATGTGCAATTCAGCTTGTTCCGGCTGATCAACTACTCGGCCATGGCCATTACTAATAGCAGAATCAGCGATTGAATCGGGTAAATCGATTTCTTCGCCTTCTACCAGTTGGATATGGGGCAAGTGTGGCGCTGATTGCGCATAGGGGATTGTTTTATCTGCAATGATACGTTTCATAAGGCTTTCCAGAGATTGAACCAGGGGCCGTTAAGCCCCTTCAAACACGACAATCAATTATACGACTGGCATATTCTCTGCAACTTCTGTGGCAATCACCTGAGTGGTCGCACCAGAGGTTGTGGCGGTTGATACCAAACTGGCTCGCACATACCGAAGGTTACTAATTACGCCAACAGTATCCAGTGCAGCACCAGCAGCATTTACCGCAGAAACAGCGGGCAATGAGCCAATCAGCTTGTCACCAGTAACGGCAACGGCACCGGACATACCCGAATCGTCTGACTCTTCAATCAGAAGCGTGTATGTGCCATCGGTGTAGGCACTAATCTGGACGGCAAACATCAAGCCAAGCTCGAAGTCGGCAGTGTCCAGGATAGAACCAGCGGTTGTGGTATCTGTTGTGATAGTAGCCAACAGAGCCAGGGTTTGTTTAACGTTGCTGCGAATGTCTTTTACAGCCATGATCTTTTCCTCTTAAATTTACTGAAGTGGTTAAAAGCCCCTAGTTTCAGAGGCTTAGACCATGGGTTATACAGCCAATTTTTGCAGCTTAAGCGCTTCGTATGAAGTGGGAGCTCCACCGGTGCGCTTAGTTGTGTAAAATTTAATGAACGGTTTGGCGGTCAATTCGTCACGAATAACGCGGAATCCGATGCGATCGACGATGGTATAACCAACACCGAAATCACCGTAAACCATCGCAAGAGCATTTGCACCAATGGCAGGCATGTCATCCATAAAGATTACAGGCTTGCCAAGCAGCACAAGGTCATCACCAGTTTTGAATGAACGAGGATCCAGCAAGTAAGCGCCGTTACCGTCTTTCAATGTGATGATCTGTTCCCATGATGCGCGCTTAATGCCCCAGTTAGCACCAGGCTGGTAGGCCTCGATCAGTGCGTTTTGAAGTTTTTTAACGCCGTCACCGGTAAATGCTGCGGCTGAGCCAGAATTGATTTGCTCAATCGCGTTACGCTCATAAGTGCCATTCACGGCCCATGCGGGAAGAGTTAAGAACCCTTTTGCCTTCTGGCTACCATCACCACTGACAAACGATGTGTTCTCGGTGCGCGACATCTTATTGGTAACTTTACGACTCAACCAGCCTTCGATATCAAACCCTGCATCATCAAGCATTTTTTGCGTTGCTTTAGGCTGTGCAAATTGCTCATGGACAGGAATTGTCAATAGGCCGATATCGGGAGTGTCGGTTTCGCCGCGCGAGGAAGTTTCACCAACCCAGCCGCCGCTAGTCGCTTCGTCATCGTCGATCAGGAATTCCAGTACATCAGAGGATGTCGTTTCGATGTTGGCAATGCTACGAAGCGGAGAAGTCTCGAAAATGCGCTGAATCATGGTTGAGGACCGCTCCGGGCGAATAAAGTAGCCGCCTTGAGGGTTGTTGCCAGCGATCAACGTCTTGATTTCATTCTCGCGAACATAATCATCAACACCGAACATTCCATCTTTCAGCTGCAGTTCGACAACGCCTTTGACCACATCATCATCAAGCCGTGTACCTTTACGGAGATAGCGAGCCATTTGCTCACCAGCTTTGGCAGAGAATTCCTTAACCTCGTCGCCGCCTGCAGTGCCACCGATACGAGCAAGCATTTTTTCAAGATGCTCGCCGGTTTTTTCAGCAGACTCGAATTTCAGTTTAAGCTCCTGCATTTCCTCGGCTGCCTTTGCTGATTGTTCGGCGGCCTGTTTAATGGAGTCTTGAACGATAGTATCGATTTCACCTGACTTGCTCAGCGCATCTTCGCCCATTTTCTGGGCTTTAGTGGCAGTCTCAAGGACCACATCCATCTTTTCGACAAGCTGTGTAATTTCTTTAACTTCCATAGGAGTTCACCTTTTGAGTAAGAATTGATAATTCGGATGCTTTTAAATGGTCGTCCATTTTTCCGGACATGTTTTCCAGCATCGCGTTAAAATCGCTCTCATCACTATCAGGCTCGCCCTGCTCTGTGAAATCTTTCACGATGTATTGCGCGGCATCCTTTGAAAACGCGCCTGACTCTCTCAGTGCCTTTTCCAGATCCCGTTTAGTCCAAGACTTTACGTCCTCGACATTAAAAAATTGTTCGTCGTTCTTGAATCCGGAGACTTTCGCCATAGTGTTTGCTGGGAACGTAACCAATGACACCTCAAGCAAATTAACCTTTTTGAGTAATCGGATTCCTTCATCGGTAAATTCACGCTCAATAATTCTAAATCCAATGGACATGGAGCGAATAGATCCGACTTTGATTTGGGGGATAACACGGCCTGATACGAACGTATCATCTTTGGGTAATTTTGCTTTAAGGAATAAACCTTCTTCGGTCTCCCTGATTTCTTCTGGCATCCCGAGGGGATTTCTCGAGTCATGCTGCCAAAGCACTACCGGTGTCTTTGTCTCAATAGATTCTTTAAACGCGCCGCGAACAACGATGTCGTCCACTAAATCGATATTGCCGAACGTGCTGGCCAGTCCTTCGAACCGGAAAAAACCGTCATCAAGATCTTCAATCGCCTTAACTTCGAAAGCAACATCAATATACTGAATCTCTTTTGTATCGATATCTTGATCTTTGCGCTTTGGCTTCATGTTTAAGTCCTAAGTTTTGGCAATTATTGACCTGAAAGGATAAATTTGCAAGTTTATGGATTACTCGATAACCAATTGTGCGCTACATCGGCAGTTTGCGATGTTAGATATAGAGCCGTTTGGGTCTCCTGGGAACCTCAATAGTTCGCCCTGTACAATCCACCCATTACCCTCTTTCTCAGTAAAATCGGCGGCTACGTGTGATTGTCGAACCACTTCATCGCCGACAGTTACCCAAATTTCTTTCTCTTCAAGTTGCTGAACATCGGCAATAACGGCCGGTAATCCGTTCCTTGCGCCGAAAAAAGTGTCACGCTCGATCGCCTTAACGCCTTCTGCGGTCTTTTGCGTAAATGTCGTGGCAATGGTCGGTGACCGGGCAAATCCTCTGTTCTTGAAATCGTTCGATGATATCCGCGCGACTTCTCTGTTCGTTGGTATGCGCCCATCACCAATTATAGCAGCCTTGGCAGATGCCACAGCGGCGTCCATTTCTTTTTGATTGGTGCGGGTAATGAAAGCGGTGTCTCCGGCAACGTTGGTAGCAATGAATTCTTGATTCTTAACGCGGATATCGTTTTTTAGTTTGGCGATTAATTCAGCAACGGCAAGACCTGATATGGCAGCGATCACCGCGAGCTCTTCGATTATCTGGTCGTCTTCGTCAGTCTCTTCGAGAAAGTCAGTTACCTGGCCACTGAATGCGGCACCGGTGCGTCGACCCTGCTTTGCGAGTATGCCGCGAAGGTCATCTTCATAGATTGATGCTTGGGGAGCGTTACCGGTTTCTGATACGAAGGCGAACATGTCGGCTGACATATTGCGAAATAGTTCTCTCAGTTCGAGTATTTGACGGCGTTCGAGCTTTAGCTTTTCGGCCAGGTCATTGGCGGCTGATAGTCGAAGTTCTTCGTCTGTGGAATTTAGGGGCATATGTTTTTCGGCTTAGCGGGAGGCGAAGGCCACGGACTATCTGTATTGAATAGAATAATCACACCTGTTACGCCGATGGCTGTGATTAAAGCTATAAACGTATAAGCCAATACTTCCATTAGAAAACCAGTTCTTTCGGAGCTTCATTCTCGTCGTAACTTTCTACCGTTACAGAAAGCTCGCCATCATCAGCCTTATGAACGATTATTTCGTAAGTTGGCATCATGAAGCCTGGAGCCACTTCGTCAAACAAGGGGCTTGTGCCAACATATTCGAATTTGCTTCCATAGTATACTGCCTCAACGCGCGTCGGAATGAATCGCAAAAGGGAAAGAATATCTCTTAGCTCTTCTTCAGCTGAGTCTAATAGCGCAAACGTCACATAAAATTTACCGAATCGATTATTCACACCAAATCCCTCTCTTCACTAATCCGTAAAATATCAGCATCCGAATAAACACGGGCGCCGGTCAATGGGCTTTTTACTTCTCGCATGAGGTCGGAAAACTTACTGGCTGTCGGCTTTTTCAAATTGTCATCAACAAATCCATCTTGGCCAACGGGAATTAAATTCATTGGTCGCAATATTTGATCGCCACCGGTTTCCAGCGCCTCATCGCCGATTAGCGTTCTCAGTTCATCGATCGTATTGACGTTGATTTCACCCTGGCGCTTGGCGTTCTCGATAATCCGGACACGCAGCGCAGTTATATCGCCTTCGTTGAACTTGAATTCAAGATTCTCGCTGTCTGGATACCGTTTCAGAATAAACCGGGTTAAATCGGCATATAGGTAATTGGTCAACGGAATAACAGCGTTATCAAATAACTGCAGCATGGACGTTTCCATATTGCTCAGCGTCATTGATTTATCAAGGAATAATGGCAGAGGGATCCCGTAAGTGGAAAGCGTTCGTGACATCATGGCTTCCTGTAGCTCTTTAAATTCCATGTCCCGGTTAGTCTGGGAAGTGGCTTTGATATCCATGCCGTCGAGGACAGGCGTACCACCGGTGTTCAAATCACCAGCATATTTTTGCGCTTCTTCTTGAATTCTGCTCCACTGCGTATCCGTCAATTCGTCCTGTCTGTTATTAATCCACGCCATAGAAATACGGGTACCGCGCTTGAGCATCGACCAGTTGGTATTGTTGCCGCTCAAATACTGTTGCAGTTCGAGAAATATCGGCTTGGCACGACTCATGCCCCAGAAATTAGCGGCTGATCGCATAGGATTGAATTGCCGTGTATGCCAGAGCTCTCGATCCTCGCTATGGTAAAAACGGATAGTGCCGTCAACGTCTTGAGCATCGAACGACGACGCGCCTTGGCCCTGTGTGGTCACTGTGATGGTGTCGGGTACGTGAAGTATTCCGAACTGATGACCAAAGCCAAATGTGATTCTCTGTGGTGGAACCGTGGCAATCTCAAGCGGTGGATTCTGAACACGGCCACCAGCAAACAGAAACGAATCTCCAGTAATGTCGTAATAACTCGCATACTGATAAAGAAATTCATTCCCGGTAACATCTGCATTCGGGTTTTCCATCAATGCCAATACTGGATGATCGTCGATGAATTCCTTTTTTACCTTATCCCAAACCCTAAGCGGTATCTGTGAGAAATTGCGCGCCCTGATATCGACAGCTGCGAACAAAGGCATTGCATCCATGTACATCTGAATTGCGACGATGTTCGCCAGGTCGTTATTGCCGCCATTAGACAGAAACTCGGCGAACGACATGACAGGGTAGGATTGTAAGGATTTGCGCTCAATAGGGGCAGGATTCGACTTGTTTTCACGCGGATCAAGCAGCATTTCAGAGGCTCTATATGATGGTCAAAAGTATGATTACCGCAGAAGATAATAGCATTGATGCCCACTGGCAACACTTGGCACCTATTCTCAAACGGTCTGCTTTTATCTCTTTGCTATTCACGCAGGATTCCAGAAACAATGTAATAAATATCAAATAGCCTATTAGACAGAATATTCCTACGGCACCGGCTAATTGCAACAATAGCACAAATATTGAGTGTTCGTGAAATATGGGGATGATTATACCAGCGGCGCACATCCCAAATAATGCCTTGGTTAGCAACAAATCATACCGTGCCTGCGTTTCTTGAAACATAGTTTTCACCTTCAAATGACTATTGCGCGAACGTCGCGGCCTAATTTAACTGGTGCATAATTAATCATAACCGAGTCGGCCAAGTTTGGCGACAATGTGCCGTCTGGCTGTTTGTTTACTAAAATCTTTCCATTGCTTAATGAATACGTTGGTTGTGATAGCTCTGTGCTCAGTTTCTGTAGCTCTGGAATATTTGGGTTTATGCTGATTATTTTGTCGATGTCGTACGGTTTTCCTTGGAGGGCACGCCAAGTATTTTGGAATAGGATCCGTAGCCACCACCACCCTTGTGCTTTGTGATTCATGAAGTAATCTTTGTTTTTTCTCCCTGGGACCATTTCTTTTTTCGGGTCAACGACTCCACCGGATGCCCTAAAGAGAGAAACGCCTATTTTTTCCTGCCCGTCTTTTTCTCGACGTTCATTGATTACCCTTGCATCACCCCTGACACCTGCGCCTAATCCGTCAGACTCATAGTAAAACGATTCGTAGCCCCCCATGTCGCAGATTAAAAATACCTTTTCAACAGATTCGAATATGTCCTCTGTGGCATCTTTCCCGCTCCACGATTCGATGTACTCAAGTAGAAACCCATGCCTACCGGAAAATGCGTTCTTATCCTTTCCTGTATCAGCCACGTCCATCGCGCCCTGTCTTGTTCCTGTTGGCTCTATGCCCAATTTTTCATGTGCACCAATCGCAGCCTGAACCCATTTGCTTGGGATTATTATTCCTTCTTTCGATGCCTGAAAATCCATGTCAATTTCCTGGGCGATCGTTACCGAGTCCAATTCGTCGACCTGTTTGTCGTACCATGCCTGATCTTTTCGGGGATCCTCGCGCCAATGGAATGGAAAAACACGCATCTTCCCGCTATTGACCTTTGTGTAAAATGGGTTGTCGGTGCCGTTTACTGTAGAGACATCAACCCGACAATTGGTTGTTTGAGATAATGACGCCTCGATAGTCTGGGGATGCTCAAGGAATGCCGATTCATCGACAAAGTAAAACGAGGTCCGGTCGCCCCTCCCTATATCGTCACCAGCCTCACCGGTCAAATAAGATCCGGTGTCTGGTATATTTATTCTCATCTTTGGCGCATGCCGCTTTTCGTCAAATCCACCACGGAATTCAATAGGCAGGAACTTGATAAACATTCTGGCTTTATAAAACAGCGACTTAGGAAACCCAATCTTATCGACGTATTCAGCTTTTCGGCTTCCAAATCCAGCAACGACACCTTCGTTAAACAGACCTACTGATATCGATATAGCCACACAGAGCCAGCTTATCCCCATTTCCCTCGACTTTGGCACCAACAACGGCAGATTATTGGCCCAGCAGTAAAGGAACTCTTCCACAAATTCCTCTTGTCGCTGAAAAAGAATGAACGGAAGAATTGAAGGAAGATTGGTATTTGCGTTTCGAGGATCAAACGTCATGCCCCAGTCGGTTATAAATTGGGCTATGTGTGATTGATAGTAGTGTTTTATATGTGTCAGTTGATCAGGATTGGCGCGAAGCCATTTCAATCGATTGGCGCGATCTTCGAATACTTTCGGGTAGTCAGGGTTCTTAAAGTCAAAATCATTCATCTGGACCGTTCAACATTGACTGATAGGCTTTGCTGGCCTGCGATGGGTCGCTGGTTATTTTCATTTCAGCCGAAACCCCTTCACCAGGATTGAGCTCGATACTGCCCTGTATCTTGGCGTGGTTACCGTTCATTAGATTGACTTCTTTGATGGCCGATACCACAGCGGATAAATTATTGGGGACCTTGTTTCCGTGCTGATCATTTTTGTCCTTGAGGCCTTTTGTCATTACCTGTTTTAGTGTTTTTTGTAAGTCGGTAGTTGTGAGAGCAAACTTTTTTTCGGCTGCTTTCTTGGCCGCCAGCTGTAAAGCATCAATTCTTAACTGAATCTCTACCGTCTTGTGAATTGCTGATGCTTTGGCGTTAACACCGGCAGGCTTCAATTTTGATTCAGGAAATGCAGCACGAAAAGCCTTCGACATATCGCCGTGAAGGATAAAGTTTTTGGCGTATTTGTTGGCTTGGGTAACTGTTGGCCTTTGCTGGCTCACCGCTTCCCCCCTGCTTTCTTGGCTGGTTTACTGGTCATAATTCACTCATATCCATTGCCTCGACTTCTCGCAGCCTGTTAAAAAAATCATAAACAATATAATCGGTCGTTAATGCATCAGATATGAACTCGGACGTAACCGTAACCGGAAAGAAAAATGACCCTAAGTGCTCTTTGTCTGCTATGTGCGCATAAAACCTCAAGGAATATTGCCCAAGATTTATCAGTGGCCTGATCACAACAATAACAGGTTTGTCGGCTATCCTTTCGTCACTGGAAATCTTCTCCGCTATCTCCTTGATTTCATTCTCTGCAGCCCTTACGAATTTCTCAGTTCTTTGCGCCCGTGACACATCAGTAAAATCATATTTTATTTCAATGCTCATTCTTCACCATCCCGCAATAGCCTTTGCCGTTTGATTTCGTATCCCGCTTCATTGGCATCACCGGGTTTCCAGGTACGTGGTAATCATAATCAGCCTTCCACGCCATGCACTCTTCACCCATGCACAAACCACCTTCAACCGGGCAGCGTTTCTTTCTGGCTTCTTCGTGAGTGACTATCATAGCGATCCCATGGTTATTTCAATATCACCAGTGAAGCCGATTTCGGTTGCCTTTTCTTTCGCATATGTATTGACCTGCTCAATGGTAACTATTTTGCTGCTAAGATTTTTTACGGCTTTCAGCTTTTCTAACGATATCGGAGTTTTTATCAGCCGATAGCCTTGGTATCTATGCCTTACCGCTGTTTGTATGCGATCAAGATCAGTCATTTCGACACCTCAACGCTCACATGATCGCTATCGACACCATTTATCGTGCCTTGCCATATCCCTGCACCAATATATCTTGCGCCTATTTTCAAATATCTTGGATTAGTGGAGGCAATCAGAAGGGCATTCAAATCAGAATTATCGACTCTCGGCGGCTTAACTTTTGGCATAGGAGGCGTGATCCTATCCTCTTGTCGGTGTCCGCAATCATTGCACGTGCCAGCATTTCCGATATCAAACGGGTCGCCACTGTCATATTTCATGCGCCAATGAATATATCTTGAGCAGAAAATAGCTTTCCGTACCACTCTGGCAAATTCTCGACATGCATTGGTGAAGTTTTCAGCGGCCTCCTGAGTTGTTATTGGCTTACTCATTCCCAAAACCTCCGGACATATCGATCAAATATCATGCATTTCAATGGCCTGTGGCCGCTTTTTGAATTCCAGCGTGATTTAAGCGTGGATGCTGCAACGCCTTCAAGCCTGGATAGTTCCTCTACGGAAATACCGAGCTTTTCTTTGACGAATTCTGTGAGGGGTTTGTTATCCATACCGACATATTAGCGATATATCGTCGTTTGTCAAATATTATTATGCGGTGCCGCTTAGTTTGCGGGAGTAAACGCGGACATCTTCGTTCCAGTTGCCTTTTGCATTGACGCTTAGTGAGTTGGCATCGACATTGACGACCTCACCTTCTGCAATGACCAGGTTATCGTCGAACGCTGCGTAATAAACACCATTAGTGCCGACTACATAGGGAACTGACAGCGGCCAAACATCGGGGAGAACCTTGGTCGCACCTATTTTCAGCGTCACAGTAACAACTGCCACGTTGTCGAAATTCTTCACGTCCAGTTCGTCGATAAAGAAAAGCCCATTCAATCGAATAGAGTTGGTGTTTAATTCAAAAAACTGTGACATATAAACCCCTTAGCATATTTCGACAGGTCCACCGGCAACGCCAGCTATTGATATTTCACCACCAGCAACAGCGGAAACATTGAACGCTCCACCGGCAATCGCTGCGATCGTAAAGCCACCTTCCAGGCAATGCTTTTTCAGTGCTGATATAACGTCGCCGATACCGGCCATTACTGCGCTTTGTGATACCAGTGATCCGGTTCCGACTATTCCTACAGAGCCAGTGCCGTTAGTGGTCGCTGATTGAGATTGTAGCACACCGGAGCCGGTCTTTTCGATTTCACCAGTGCCGTTAGTTGTTGCAGACTGTGATATTAAATCACCAGAACCGAGAATTATTCCACCGACGGAGCCGCTGCCTGCTGTTGTCGCGCTTTGGGAAACGAGCGCGCCCGATCCAGTCTTGATTATTTCTGCATCACCAGAGGTGCTTGCGCTTTGGGAGATCAGGGCCCCGGAACCCGTCTTCTCGACTTCTGCTGTTCCGTTCGTTGTGGCAGATTGGGAAATTAATGTACCGGATCCAGTCTTTACAATATCAGCGGTACCTGAAGTTGTGGCAGATTGCGATACGAGAGCACCAGAGCCAGTTTTGACAATCTCTGCTGTGCCGCTGGTTGATGCTGATTGAGAGAGTAATGCGCCAGAACCGGTCTTTTCAATTTCGGCTGTGCCGTTTGTTGTTGCGCTTTGTGAGGCAAGTGCTCCGGAACCTGTTATTCCAGCGACAATTGTAGAATTAAACTGTGCCCCTCCGTAAATACCAAGACCTGTACCGGTTGAATTTATCCGTTTGCCACCAGCAACTAAAATTCCCATTATGACACCGTATAAACGGCATCGGCGTACATGGTTCCCGCAAGCGACGGAATGGCGACGTACATCATAACTTTAGGAACGCTGTCAGCGCCATTGGAGATAGCTAGATCAATCCGATATTCATTGTGTCCTGTAAGATCAGAAACCCCGTTTTTCCACGTTACACTCCCACTATCATCGGTAAGGGTTGTTCCTGCTGCGAGTATATCCGTGTTTCTTGAGCTGACGTAGTTCCATAGGTTTTTGGTAGTATTGTCGGGATTCTGTACAACTATCCATATTTCCGCGTCAGTTGCCGTTGTCGCTGTTGGCAGCACAAGCCTTACTGTCAAAGTGTCTTCTGCTGCGGTATCTAGTTTTGCTCTGCGTGGAATAATTTCAAAGGCGAAAGGATTTGCAATAGAACAGTTTGCAGTCGTGGTAACTTTTAGACTGGTTTTCTCACCCGATATTTCATAAGGCTGAGTTTCGTCAAGGTGGATTCCTGCGCTATCCTGATCTTCTGAGACCCCTAGCCACCTTTTTCTAGATGCTTGGTACTCTGCCGCCGCTGCCGCGGATGATGAGTTAGTAACGTTCATTACGTGACCAGGAGAGCTAAACGCTTCCTCGGAAAACCCCGTTAAACTTGCGCTTAATTTACACCCGTTTATATTAACTTCAAAATTGTCATCTACGGTATAAGCTGATCCAGTGTCTGCCAGCAAAAAGCCGTCTATATCGGTCAAATCGACACCGTTCATCTCAACAGTCATGCCTCCATTAGCGGCACTGGAGCCACCTATTAGGTCGGCAATAGCCCCTGTAGTGGCAGTGATAGCACCTCCTGTCATTTCAAAGCGGGGATTGCCAAGAATTTGCATTACGTGGTTTGCGGTTCCAGCCTCAAAAACAATATCTGTATTGTTTAACTGTAAGACAGTTGCATCACCTTGAATATTTATTCTGTCGCCAGATCCTGTAAACGATAACACTCCGTCATACATTATCAAAGCCGTACCGGGGAGGTTCATTTCTAGTTCGTCTTCAATTACATAAGTCACGCCGTAGGAGATATTTCTCCCACCAGTAGTGCTTATAGAAAAATCAAGCCCCGCTGCCGTTCGCTCTATTGCTCCGGGCGAATACTGATCGGAATTAGCATCGCTTACAGAGACAACGAAGGCTGGAACCTCCGCAACATCAAAACTTTCAATGTCTCCCGCGCTAGTAAAATCACTGACATCAGAGATGATAATAAAATCCCCTGTGGTGGGGATAGTGGTCGCGCCCCTTGCTGCCTGAGTACTTGGGTAATAGTTCGCTGCACCTCTTGTGGCAAACGACCCAGTAGGCTGAACTGTTACGCGCCCGCCGTCACCTGTGGCAGAGCCTCCGCTTTTAACCCAATACCAAGCCATTATCCACCCCTCACAATATCAGCATCGCGCAGGGCTTCAAACGCCGTGATATTCGCACTATTGCTATCCAAAAGAGTGTAGCGAGTCGTCATAGTATCCCATTGATTATCTGTGATATTTAATTGAGCTTTGATTTGTGCGACTGTCCATCCTTGATTAGTTCGGAAATCATTGAATCGTTTCAGTTTGTGATAGGCAATTATTGAATCATCTTCACGCATCGCATTTTCTAGATACGCTATTGCGCGCTGTTGCATTGTTGATTCACCCGCATCAGTCTCGATTAACTGGTCTGAGTGGTAGGCGTTCTCAGCGTCACGCTCCTGCTGTCGTTCTTCAGCTTCGGGGATGAGAGATTGTGCAAAGGTCAAAGCAGATGCCTTATCAATACCGGCATTCCGCAGCGGCCTCTGACGAACAAGACCACTGGCAAACGTATATTTCACATGAGCGCGATTGCCACCAGCGTGGAGCGTGAAGTTTAATATCTCAGTGTTGACTATCGGCATGCTTCACCTCAAATAATTAAGGCGCCGCAGTATACGTCAGCGCACTCATTGAAACGGTATCGCCAACACCAACAACTAGGCTGGAAAGGTTGATATCGCCGCCTGACGTGAGGACATTACCGAGAACGACAGCGCCGCCTAGATTCGCCTGTATTTCGAATTGTGCGACAGTACCGCCAGTGGCATTAGTATCGTCCGAAATCGCAGAAAATGTCAGCACTGCTCCGCTAACAGAGCCTGCAGGATCGGATAATGCGAGCGTGGCAACTTCGGCTGCGCCTGCTGTTTGGAATTCAAGATTTCCGGCGCCAACATCAACATCGATATCATCAAGTACGGCGTTGGCCAGGGAGGTTCGTGTGGTAGTGGAGTGCGTAACGGCCATGATTTTATCCTTTAAGCGTTTTTGCTCGGTTGAATATTCTGGTTTCGTTCTTCGTTGATTTGCTGCTGTTCGTTGGCGGTAAGCATAGACCAGTGCTCTGGCTGAATATTGTTGATATTATCAAAGCGCGGCTTTCCGTTCTTGTCTCGAACAATCCCGAAGCCCTTATATTTTCCAGGCATGATCTTTACCTCGTTGGTTTCAATTCGGAAAGTATAGCGCAATCTATTTGAGGGTGGTAGTTGTTGGATATTTTAGTATTCATGGACACAAAAAAAGCCCGGTATCAAATCGGGCTTTTTCTTATTCGTAACTCTTTCGAGTAATTTCTCTTTTTAGGTGATTAGCCACGATCAATCCGAACGAGGCCAATGAGTATTCCCTGGGATTCCGAATTGCCTGCAATAGCATTGTCCACGTCTGCCGCAATATCGTCGATAGATTCGAGTATCTTGTTCGTTGCCAGCATTCGCTCGTTCAGTGATTGCTTGGCGCACATTATTTTAATCTGCTTTTTTAATTGCTCGATTTTGTTCATGTTGCCTCCGGATAAAAATCAAGTATCGCACGAAAATTGGCAGAAAAGTGCTTTGTTACAGAATGGTAATAATCACTCCTTAACAAACCCATCAGCAGTGAAATAGCCTATCTCCTGGCCACGGGTGAATATCCCTTCGCCGTCATGATGCCACCCCATCGAGGCGCAGCGGTCTATTTGTGTTTGAGTTGGCTTAGTCATTTTTGGGCGCCCTTCGTTTGTGGCAGGGGTGGGTTATTGCCGCAAATTGGCTTTACGCCGTTACATGAATTAATGAATCTACAATTATCAAACACTCGCCCTCCGTGTTCAGCCCTATCAAAACAGATCGGCACTTTAGTTGTCAGTGCCGTGTGCTGTCTATGACATGCTGGGCTATGCCCTACCCCATCTACTGCGTTACAGTGCTCGCCTTTACACTCGATCACAATCACTCTCCTTGTTTAAAAATATCATCAATAATAGGCTCTTCGCATTCTTCATAGCCGCGATAGGATGTCTCGCCGGTATCAAGATTTACAACTCTAGCCAATTCTTTATCGCTAACATCCTCTAGGACGCAAGCTCTGAAGGTTTCCTCACCTTCGGGATAAACATCTAAAATTTGGCCCTTCATATTATTCTCCTTTAGCCCTATGCTTTCTAAGCGTTGATTTGAGTCTTTGCACGTCCTTGTGCGTGATAGTTATTCAGTGTCGTTGTCGTAATCGTTATCAGTATCGGTCGCTGAAAAGTTGAATAGATCAGACTGGAATCCAACATTAACGCTCTCAATGCACTTGATAAAAGCGGCATCGAGCTCGGCCAACTTGTGTTCGTCAGTCGTGAATCGAACGAAAGCCATTCTTGCCGCCTTCCTGGGAATTCCAACTTTAGGAAAGCGTGAAAATAACTCGTTTGACCGATCGTTCAACGAATCCCGTTCTTGCTGTATCTCAACGAGCTCATCGAATATTTCTTTTACAAAGGAGCTTTTTACAGCCTTGAGTTTATCTTTGTTAATTTGAAGCACCTTTGCCTTGTCCGGTATCTGGTCGGTGCCCGTTGGCGTTATTGCCGTGTTCTGGTTTTTTTCGAGCTCTTCTCGAGCAATTTGAACTACGCTCATATTCTCATCCTTAGCCATAATAAACCTCTCGGTTAGTGTGTTGGACCCATTAGGGCCCGGTTGGTATCCTGAATGAAACGGTAAATCTCGTTCCTTTCGGAATTCGTCAGATCAATTTTCTTTTCATGTTCGGCAACTGTCATTGCGTCCAAATATTTATAGACCTCCGTTTTCGTGGTCATGTGGAATAGGACTTGTTTCATCATATCGACTTTCATTTCTGCCAGTACCTATAAGCCATTTTGCGACCAATTTGATATTTGTGATTCTCGCTGATTTTACGCTTGTGGAGTAGCAGCGCTGATTTCTTTTCATGGACCCTCACAATTCCGTTTCTGTCGGTTCTGGCAACATACAGGCCTGCGTAATGGGGAATATTTACTTTTTCCTCCAGTTCTTCTGGAATCAGGAACGAGAAATAATTACTGTGATTTAATCCTTCGATTAGGCAGTCATGCTTTGGCCGAACAGTGTAATTTTTATAGCTATGCGGTCCAATCTGTTCGAACCCATCCTGAACGCTAACCGTCTTTCTGAAATCAGCCTGGAAGTCTGCCTTGCTGGTCTTTATTTCAATCTCGTCGACATACCCGCTTTTACGTATTGCAATAATATCCATTTCGTTAAACTGCCAAT